>JAEEGL013423732.1_pt1 | contig 14033 bp, 13 predicted proteins | sample 9134231 | NCBI WGS metagenome assembly JAEEGL01 (sample SAMN16246548, study PRJNA631951) | gut metagenome | biome: gut microbiome; feature: rumen; material: fiber-attached | host: Bos | place: Iran: Karaj | collected 2018-10
CTGACCCACCACATCTTCCACCGCCAGTCTGGATTTTATTTCCTCCTTTAGGTCCTGCATGCTATAATTATAGCATATGGACAGTCAATCATATCTTAATGAGATTTCAATGGCAAACCGTCCAGCCAAGAAATCAAAAATGGATTTTCTTAAGAATAAATTTGTCCTGGTGGGCATTATCTTAGTGGCGGGCATAATAGTAATGGCAATCGTGGGGGCCGTGCTCGGCGGTGGCAAAGGCGGGATGAGAGAGCAGGCTACTGCTTTGCAACTTCGTCTTGAGAGTATGTCTTCTACTATTTCTAGTTACCAAGGGTTAGTAAAATCATCTATTCTTCGAAGTGATTCTACTTCTCTTAGCGGCATTCTTTCTAATACGGATCGCGATCTTTCGAATTATCTTTCTGAAAAGTATAAAGATAAAAAGGATTTCAAAAAACTCGAAGAAGATGAGGCGGCCCATAACGAAGCCCTTGAAGCGGAATTATTTGAAGCCAGAATTAATGGAATTCTAGATCGTATCTATGCCCATAAAATCACATATGAAATCTCTCTTCTAATGTCGATGGAAAGCAAACTCTATGATGCTACCGGCGACGATGCCTTAAAAGACATTTTAAATACCTCATACGATAGCCTAACCGTTATTTACGAAAAGTTCGAAAATTATTCCGAGGCAAAATAAGCTAATAAGAAAGGAGCAAAAATGTCCAAAGAAGAAAAAGAAATCACAAAAAGCAAAGGACTACGCCAAGAGTTCATTGAGTTTATCAGTCGTGGCTCTGTAATTGATCTCGCAATAGGTGTAGCCGTAGGTGGCGCGTTTACTACGATTGTTAATTCCCTAGTAAATGATATCGTAATGCCAATCGTTGGGCTAATTGCTGGTGGAGTTGACTTTACCAATCTCGTAATTCGCATTCCAAATTTCTTTGGAACTGGTGACGAAGCTGTGATTGCCTATGGTAATTTTATTCAAAACGTAATTCAGTTCCTCATCATTGCATTTGTAATCTTTATGATTATCAAGGCTATGAACAGGATGAATCGTCGCCGTGAAGCTTTAAAAGAAAAGCTCGCCGCTAAAAAAGCTGAAAAGAAGAAATAATTATTCATAAAAAATACAGGCTGAAGAGCCTGTATTTTTTATCTGGCTATACAACGAACCACTCGGAAGTGCCAAGCCCTCTCCAATAAGACATGTTACTAATTTGTAAGATTATAACTTAAACGAACTAGGTCGTAGATTTCATTCTCTTCTAGCTGGCCAGCTGGAACGATTTCGATACCGCCGCGACCAAAGTAGCGGGACTGCATGACTGACTCATACTTTTCCTCTAGAAGTTTGGCGAGTTTGTCGTCGGTGCGAAGTTCGATGGTGTTCTTATTTACTACGAGAAAAGCTTTGTCGCCCTTATTATATATAGTGCGTTCTTTTTCTTGTTTTTCTTCATAGTCGCCAATACCGGTTACTTTAGAAATGTCAAATACCATTTAAGCTCCTCTATACTTCCATTAATATCATCGAGCGCGCGGTGCGCGTCACGCTTAGTAAACTTTTTGTCCAAGGCGTTTTCAAAATAAATCTTCCAGGCAGAAACGTCGAGCATGCGATAATGAAGACGTTTGTTTAAATCTGGCATCTCGCGCTCGATAAATTTGCGGTCTTGGTGGATGGAGTTTCCGGCAAGATAGATTTCTTTGCCAAAGTTATTGTCCAAGAATTCAAGTAGTTCCCCTTCGACTTCTTTTACTGGTCTACCATTTTCGTTTTGGGCAACAAGTGCATCATACGATTCTTTGTTTCTCTCCCAGAACTCGCCAACCATACGTTCTTTAATAAGATTATCGTCTACTTTTACAACGGCTTCGTAGGTTGCAATTTCGTTAAGGTCCATATCTGTAGCAATAGTAGCGACTTCCAAAATCTTATCTTTGTCTGGCTCGAGACCAGTCATTTCTAAATCAATCCAAAGTAGCTTGGCTTTTTTCATTACATCTCCTCCGGGACTTCTATTCCCAAAATATTTAATCCGTGAGTCATAACCTCAAGGTATTTCCCTACTAGCTTGGCGCGTTCTTTTTCTTCTGGAGCACCAGCAACAGGACAGTTTTCGTAGAACCTAGAGAATTCTTGAGCGAGCTCATAAAGGAAGTTTGCGACTTTGTGTGGGGCCATGTCGTTTACGGCTTCACGTAACATATCTTTATATTCGAGAACTTTCTTGATCAAATTTTTTTCGTATTTATTATACGCGTACTCTTTTTCCTCATTACTGTTGCAATTCGCGAGGATTTTCTTAGCACGGACGCAGGAATAAAGAAGGTATGGGCCGGAGTTGCCGGTCATTTTGACGGACTCTTTTGGATCAAAGATAATGTTGCCGCCCATCTTGTATTTCAAAAATGCGTACTTAGTAGCAGCAAGTGATACTTTTTCGTCTTCTGAATCATATTCATTCTTTAGCTCATCTTTTACCATGTTTAGAACATCGACAGCCTTTAAGAAGTTGCCTTTTCTAGATGACATTTTAACGCCACCTGGGAGCTTCACGAGACCGTGAGTTAGGTGAGAAGTCTTCTCCACTAGCTCAGGAGCATATTGCTCAACAGACTTCAAAACTACTTTCATATATTCGAGCTGTTCGCTACCAGTGATAACTACAGATTTATCAAAATGATAATCTTGGTCTTTGGTAAAGATAAGCCCAACGTCCTTTGCTTCATAAGTTGGGACACCTTCCTTATTAATAAACACACGAGTATGAAGACCGAATTTATCGCCATTAAAGATTACAGCGCCATCGCTCATCTCGTAAACACCTTTTTCGAGTTGTTCTTTTACGGTCTTTAGACCAAGAGCAGCAACGGTAGATTCTGGATAAAACTTATCGAACTTTACGCCGATGGTAGCATAGAAATTCTTGAAGTATTCGTAGGATAGTTCCCTGCCTTTCCAGTAAAGATCGGAAAGCTCAGTGCCATGAATTTCTTCGGCGTTAATCTTATAAATCTCTTTGTTGAGCTCAGTGATTTCGGCTTTAGCGGCTTCGTCGTCTTCGTAAGCAGCAGTGCCTTCGATGTAGCATTTAGCAATGTCCTCAATGGTTAAATCTTTGACATCTTTTTTTCTCAGGATATACATCGTTTTGGCTACGTGAAGGCCAACATCTCCGCCAAAGTTTGCACGAACTACATTAGCACCGGCATATTCAAAAAGGCGCGAAATAGAGTCGCCGACGATAGAGGTATATAAATGCCCAACGTGCAAAACCTTGAATGGATTTGGGTCGCTAAATTCACAGATAACAGTTTTCCCAGCAAAATCATCACACGAGAGATCAAGCTCCTTGATAGAAGTTTTTAAAGTATCGTCACTTAAAGAAAAGTTCACGAAACCAGGTGCAGAAGGTGTACCAATGCCAAGCTCTTCGGCGATTTGCATTGGGGCCTTGTGAAGCACGCCAGCAAGTTTTAATGGAGCATTTGAAGAATAGTCCGCATCGATATTTGCCGGAGCAACAGTAATTTCGGGATCAAAATCAATGTTGTATAAATTTTTGATAGTGTCTTTTAATTGATTTTGAATCTCTTGCATAAAAATATTATACCATATTTATAGAGACATGTTATAATGAGGGGAGTCGCGGGTATCGTATAGCGGCTATTATGTATCCTTCCCAAGGATGAGATCAGGGTCCGACTCCCTGTACCCGCACCAGAAAAATAAGCCCTGAGGGGCTTAATTTTATTGTTCGGCGTTTTCTTCTTCCTCTATTGGAGCCGGGTCGATGTATTCTTTGATTTTTTCTTCGGCACGGAGATTTTCAAAACGATTATCAAATTCCGTAAATGGTACTTTAATAGATGCAAAGTTTACTTGCCCTTCAGTTTTCTTGATTAGCTTAACGAAGTAATATCCATCGCCATTCATAGAAACAAACTTGCCACTTTGGCCACCTGGTTCAAGTTTGTAGGCTGCGGTTGCACGGCCACCATCGATATTTTGTGTAGACACAAAGCCATCGGTTTCCTGGAATTCAATCGCTTCGCCGAGTGCAGTTGCTATCGCGTTATAATTCCCCCCGTTTTCATTGAGCATTTTTTCAACTTTATTTGCAATGTTATTTGCATTTTCGTCTATAGCGATTTCTACTTTTGCTTTAATAAGATTTAGATACAACATGCGTTCATATTCACTTTTAGAGAGACCAAAGTTTTCGGAAACGATTTTCATGAAGCTATCCTCGCTACGTTCTGTGCCGCCAATGTTGAGGTGGCGAGCAAATTCTTCTTTGACTTCGTCGTTGGTTACTTCGATTCCTTGCTCTCTAGCAATCTTCATCGCATAGGTATATTTTTCGGCTTCATCTAGAGCAACACGACGATATTCCGCACGAAGCCCATCCAAAGAATCTGCATTTTCGCTCTGAGTAGATTGACGCTCTACTGAAGTAATACTGCTACGATAAATCATAAGGTAATCCGAAAAACGGACCCCTTCACCGTCTACGTTTGCAACTGAAACAGGGATTATTTTAGTAACACGAAAGAGCATTTCGTCTGTCATGTTGAACTTGTATAATGCAAGCCAACCACTTGTGATGATAATACCAAAAACTACAAATGCAATAAGGATAGTGTTTACTACTACTCGATGCTTAGTCCACTGAAGAGGATATTTGAACTTGCGCCCTTTGGCAAGAATCTCCTCGCGGCGTTCTTCTACCTTCTCTTGTTCTGTCTTCTTGTCATCTTTTTTCTTGAGTAATTTCATGGTACAATTATACCATATTAATTATGGCCCGGTGGCTCAATGGATAGAGCAATTCCGTCCTAAGGAAGAGGTTGTGCGTTCGACTCGCACCCGGGTCACCAAATAACATGAACCTGTCCCAGATCCACTTCGTGGTTTGGGCGAGCCGGACCTTCGGTGCGACTCGCACCCGGGTCACCACATTATAAAAGGAGAAAAAATGAAAGTACTATGCGTCAACGCTGGCTCATCATCTCTTAAGTTCCAACTTTATGATATGCCTGCAGAAATCGCTATCATCGGTGGCTATGTAGAAAAAATTGGTGCCAAAGATAGTTTTTATAACATCAAGTTTGAAGGCAAAAAGACCGAAACTAAAAGACTAATTGCTGATCATTCCGAAGCTGTAGCAGTAATGCTCGAAGAGCTTGTAAACTATGGTGCTGTAAAAGATTTGTCTGAAATTCGCAGCGTTGGACACCGTGTAGTTCATGGCGGTGAAAAGTATTCAAAATCCGTTTTGATTGATGATGAGGTATTAAAAGACATCAAGGAGTTTACTAAGTTTGCTCCACTTCATCACCCTGGTAATATTGCTGGTATCAAGGCTATGCAAAAAGCACTTCCAGAGGCTACTCAAGTTGCTGTATTTGATACTGCCTTTCACCAGACTATTCCAAAGATTCAATACATGTATCCAGTTCCTATGAAATGGTATGAAAAGTACGGTGTAAGAAAATACGGTTTCCATGGCACTAGCCACAAGTACATCACCGAAGTGATGCAAAAGAAACTTGGCAAAGAAGATATCAACTTGATTGTCTGTCACGTTGGTTCTGGCGCAAGCATTACCGCCGTAAAAAATGGTAAAAGCTATGATACCACCATGGGTCTTACCCCACTCGATGGCCTTATGATGGGTACCCGTTCTGGTTCTATCGATCCATCCATCATCAAATACATGATTGATGAAGCCGGTATGACTTATGACGAAATCGACAATGCTCTTAACAAGAAATCTGGTCTTCTTGGCGTATGTGGGTTTAATGACAACCGCGACGTTGAGAAAGCTATTGCCGAGGGCGACGAAAATGCACGTCTTGCACTTGATATGTATGTAGACCGTATTGACCGCTACATCGCTGAGTACTACCTAGAGCTAGACGGCGAAGTTGATGCTATCGTATTTACCGCCGGCGTGCTCGAAAATGGTGCTGAGACTCGTGAGTCTATCATCAATGGTCTTGCTCCACTAGGGCTTAAGATTAACAAAGAAGTAAATGATGCAATCGCTGGATTTAAAGAAATTACCAGCGGTATTATCACCGCTGAAGATTCTTCTGTGCCAGTATACGTTGAGCCAACCAACGAAGAAGTCATGATTATTCGTGACGCATATAAGCTTTGCAAGAAATAAGCATCTAGATTAAAAATAGTCGGGACAAATAGTCTCGACTATTTTTTGATATAATGTAGCTATGTATATATCAGATTTGATTGAAGACTTTTTAGAGCATCTTGAGATCGAACAAGGGCGGAGCAAGAAAACGATCGACAATTATCGCTTATATCTTGAACGTTTCCTAGAAATTTCGCAAGAAGTCTTGAACAAAGACGATATTAAACCATCTGACTTAAACCGCGAGCTGCTTCGCAAGTATCGTCTGAGGCTTAATCGCTATGGTTCTTCTAATGGTACCGACGATTTTAAAGTTATTACTCAGTCGTACCATTTAATTGCTCTGCGTGGATTTCTTAAATATTTAACTAAGCGCGAGATAAAATCGCTCGACCCTTCCCTGGTGGAGCTACCAAAGGTGGCTAGAAAACAAGTTTCGTTTTTGCACTACGGCGAAGTAGAAGACATGCTTGAACAAATTGATTTGTCTACCGAATCGGGTCTTCGTGACCGTGCTATTATTGAGCTTTTATACTCTGGCGGTCTACGTGTTTCTGAGCTAGTGGGGCTAGATCGAGGTTCCGTAAATTTGGAACGTCGCGAGTTTATGGTGCGTGGTAAAGGTAATAAAGACCGCCCGATTTTTATTAGTAAATCTGCGGCTATGCGTGTGCAAGATTATTTGGATGCTCGCACCGATTCCCTTTCGCCGCTATTTTTGAACAACAGTAATAACCTGCAAGAAGCTGATACATCTGGTAATTATAGGCGTATTACAGCACGTAGTGTGGAAAGAATCGTGGAAAAATATGCTAGGCTAGCTGGGATTACCAAGCATGTTTCACCACACACACTCCGTCATTCATTTGCAACCGATCTTCTTATGAATGGTGCAGATCTTCGTTCTGTACAGTCGATGCTAGGGCATGCAGATATTTCTACTACCCAGATTTATACTCACGTAACCGACGCACACCTAAAAGAAGTGCACGAAAAGTTTCATTCTGATACAAAGTGATTTAGTTAGTTATCCTTCTAATGACTGCTGAGCCATAGTTGGTCGTTTCGCTATTTCCATAGCTATAGTTACTGATACTGCCGAAATGGCCAGAACCACCAGCTCCAGAAGCAGGGCGACATCCAGTTGTACCACCAGCGCCACCGCCATACCAGCCGCCGCCACCGCCGCCACCAGACATACCAGTATCCGATACGCTACCAGGCCAGTAGTGATCTATACTCACACCATATGGATCAAGAATATATTGATAAGACGCTTTGTTCGAGTTAAACAAATTGCAGGTGCGACCAAGCTGGTTCTTAACGTGATCGCTGCGTTCACAGGCTTTATGAACATAGATCATCTTGTACGATGAGCCTCCCTCTCCAAACTTCCCCATTCCGCCGATTATATTATCGTGAGCGTGATTATTAACACCTGCTCGGTTATCATTGTTGTATGCTATAAAATTACAGTTCTGTCCATTTTCGTCGCATGCTGCCATTGCTCCATACAATGGGTTGTTGTTTTCGTCAGTAATATATGGGTCATAGTGGTCTGTGCCCCATCCACCTCTACCACCAGCGTTCGGTTTGCCACCCATAGCATTATATAAGAATACCTCACCACAGCCATCCACGTGTGCTGGCTCAGCTAGAGAACCGTCATCACCCCAGCTCGTATTCCAACCGTCACCAACGAAGGTCCATTTATAACAATCTGGGCGGAGCCCAGATCCATTAGGAGTACCAAATGGATATAGACTATTGGCATTCGGGTTATTACCATCACCGCCGTTCGCGCCGCCACCTTTTCCGCCATTAGCATATGCCCCTCCTGGCTTAAGCGCTTCAACATGGTGTGTATCACCTGCATAGTTACCGCCAGGACACGTCCATTCTGTGTGATCACTAAACTTAACTCCGGCGCCTCCGCCACCAGCAACAATAAGTACTTCGCCTTGATGCTGCGCATAGTTCTTGAGCTGACCGTCACCCCACTTAGTTACCGCGATATGGGTTGCGCCACCTCCAACACCCCAACCACCGACGCCACCGCCATTCCATCCTTTTTCTTTTCCTCTATCTGCATCGCCGCCATTACCAATTACAACGTATATCGTTTGTCCGTCAACCAAATTAGTATACCCTGTTGCAAATCCACCAGCACCACCAGTTGATCCACCACCTTTCGACTCACCACGTGCGCCCCATACTTCTAGCTGGTATTTGCCGCCACATCCATTTGGCACAGTCCAAGCATAGATACCTGGGTTTTGCCATTCACTTGTTCCCGGTGCTCTTATCTGATCATAATGGTTGGTCTGGTTGGCAATGGTTATTTCGCCAAAATGCTGGTCCCCTAATTTACATTCCTGGGTCCATTCCGCATATAAATTAATTGTTGCCCTCGGATTTCCGATGACTTGGCTATATGATGGTGTTTTGTGATCGGAGCCACCACTCGGATTTGTATTCCAACCAGTAAACTTTCTCCCGCTAAAAGCAAACCATTTGTTTTCTTGTACCGTATGGAATACTCCAACCATCACATCAAATGAAACAGGAGAACCGGTTCCACCATTTGGATGATAGATAACTTTATAACAGTTGTAATCCCATTGCGCAGTTAAAGTCATGCTTTGGTTTATGACTGTTCCTGGTTGATAAATAGTGCCTGTGTTAGATTTCCAGCCGGTAAATTTGTAACAGGTCTCTGGTCTATATCCTAGTTCTTGATATGTCTTTATAGAGTGCTTTGCTTTCTGGTCCGCATGTGCATATTCCGTAAATGGCTTAGTGGTCCCAGTGGCATGGTCGCCAGGCTTGTATGTGATAGTAATTGGCCTTACTTCCCAAATGGCATAAAGTACAAGCTCACCGCCGCTAGTAGGTGTATTGCTTGATGCCTGGAGGCCATTCTCGCCACCAGCATAATAATATGATGTTAACCATGCTGGAGAATTCGCTGTCTTCTTACAAAGATCTCTTGGGTTTGCGCCATTTGTGATTAAAGGCAACTTAGCTGTACACCAACCCACAAAGTGATAAGTATCGTTTGCACCAGAAAAGATAGTATAACCACTGCTTCTGCGTGCATTGGTCCAAATAGTTTTATTATATGGTTCGCCACCATTAACTTTGTCACCGCTTTTGCGGCAGTCCGTGGCGGTATTCCACGTCTTGCATACATTACCATTATTTTCTCTGTTTGCATCATACAATATGGTAAACGGTGGGTTTTGGCGGAGTATTTCGTAGAAGTGATATTTGTTGTCTCGCGAAACACTTATTGGGATTTGGAAACTCCCGCCAGCACTGTATTCATCACCATTACAATTTGTGGTTTTATTGTCTCCAGGGTTGGCGCTAGGAAAAGTTACTGTTTGACTTCCTTTTACACCGTTTCTGTCATAACACCAGCCTTCAAAATGCCAGCCAAGTGTGGAATTGTCTCTATTAAAACCATCTGTGAGTAAAGTTTTAGTGTGGCCAGAAATTACGTCTGTTGTGTCGTCTCTTCTTTGACCTGGGCCAGATTTGGTAGTTTGATGATAAGCTAAGCTTGCAGTAGCATCAAAGCCACGATCGCCTTCACGTTCATCTGAAGGGTCCGCAAGGCGGATTACGGTAGAAATAGTAGTAGGAGTGTTGGAGTTTGCCGCAAACCAACAAGTACGAATATAAAAATCATAGTAAGCTGCGCCTTTTACTACTTCGCCACCTTCTGAGGTATAGGTACTATTTGGATCTTTTACGGCCAATACAAAAATACCTTCAGCGGCAGCAAATGAACCATCCAGATTGTTTTCGCCAGACAATGAGTCCGTGCCGGTGGTATACCTAATCCTTGGAAACGAAAGCGGAGCTTCGTAGCTTGTTTTTACGATATTGTCCTTGTTTAAACTACCAATTGCGTTGTAGTTGACTACAAAAATGTTGTTAGTATAATCATAATCCTTGCCGTCGTATTTGAACTTAAATGGAGCGTCGCAAGAGGTAGGCATGTAATTTTCAATACCAGCTAGTGCTTTTTCATCTTTTGTAACTACGGCTTTGCTTGCAATGTGATCCCAAATTTCTTTATAAACTGGAGTTTCGGCGGTATCCATGACATATGAGTCATGAATAAAACGGATAGCTTCGGCTTGGGCATCAATTTCTTCGCGGGTGACAGTGTTTTCGAGGTTAGCCTGAGCACTAGAGGTACTATTACTCACCACAGAAACTACTGCTATAGCGACCAACGAAAAAATACCGATAGCGATGGTGACTTCCACCAAAGTATCACCAAGTTTTTTACCTCGCCAAAATCCCATAGTTTTATATTACCATACTTTCAATTAAAACGCTAAAGGTTATAGTAATAACATATGCTATTACTAGGAATGGCCCAAAATAGATTTGTTTTTTGTTTTTCCCCTTTACAAATGGGTACATCACTAGGCAGGCAATAAAGTTTGATAAGAATAGTGCAACTAATGCCAGCCACGGCGTGCCAAGAGCAATCGCGATAATAGAGCCCAAAATCCAATCTCCGTCGCCTACCCATTTGCCTCTTGAAATAAGATATAAAAGGAAGTAGGGGCCACCAAGTACGGCAATAGACAAAGCGATTCCAAGAAGATAGCTAAAATCTGTGTTTCCCCATTCTAGTGTAGCTACTAAAGCAAGGCTAAGCAGAAAAGAAACAAACAGCGCCTTGTTTGGGAGCTCACCATATAGACCGTCGTAAATAGCGAGGAAACCAAGGCTAGACACAAAAAGTATCACGGCAACAAGCGTTGCCCAATCTAGAGGGTTCGTCGTGGAAACATCAATAGTTGTGCTAACACAAGCAAAGACAGCTGCCATACCAAGCTCAGACAAAAGCTCGCCGATACCGATTTTTTTCTTGCATTTTCTACATCTGCCACCTTGGATTATCCATGAGATAATTGGGATGTTTTCGTACCACTCTAACTTCTTTTTGCAGCTCATACAAACAGAGCGAGCACCAAGAGACCCCTTTTTTCTTTCCTTTAATTCCATTCTTCTGGCTTGGCAACACAAAAAAGAACCAATCACTGCGCCAAGCACAAACATCACCACACCAAAACCAATTTGCATACATCTATTTTAGCATAAGAATCTTGTAATTTTTAGAGATTAATTTATACTTAAGATATGAATAAGAAAAATGGTTTTACTATTATTGAAGTATCGCTGGTTCTAGCAATTGCTGGGCTAATTATGCTTCTTGTATTTATTGCTTTACCTGGTCTGCAACGCTCGCAAAGAGACTCTCGCCGCAAGGACGATATTATGAAGCTTGCGGATAGTATCAAAAAATACCAGAGCAATAATAACCGCGGTAGCCTACCAGCGGATACCAGTGAACTAAAGAACAATGTGGTTGACGTGTTTATTGGTAATGATTTTATGGATCCAGATGGCGAAGAATACACTTTCAAACTAGAGAGGTGTTCTGGGAACAACAATGTTAAGTGTATTGAGGCCGTAGATAGACCAATGGTTACGGTTGCAACCGGTGCCGCTTGTGGCGACAATAATGAGGCCGTAAAAGTAGCCAACCAACGCAAGGCTGCAATTCTCTATAAGCTCGAGAGCGGCGATGTTGCTTGGTGTTATGAATTGTAATATATAATATATATGCAACAAAAAAACACTCCCGGGTGGGAGTGTTTTTATTAGCATCTAGTTATGCCCGCAGTATCTACCTGCACCTTCGAGCTTAATAGTGATTGCAATTTTTCTATCACCTTGAACATATGTTGGGTTTTCACCATCACATGTAGCATTTGAGTACACATAGATGTTTCCCATTGTTGTGTCGTCAGCATGAGCGTTGCATTCGTTTTTACAGTTGTTGAATGCTGCAATCTTATAGTCCTCACCCGTAGAAGGATCTTGGAATGTATCACCGCCTGCCTTTAGATAATCTGTAATGAATTTTATATATGCATTCTTATCTGCTGGGGTTTTACCGTTATTGTTTGCTTGATGTTGGTTAAGTTGCGATAAGAACCTAGCCATATCATCACGGCGTTGGGTATCACGCTGGCCACGCTGCATAGCTGGGAGTGCAATAAATACCATGAGGAAGATAAGACCGGCGATTGCTAACACCAAGACTACCTCGATAATAGTAAAGCCCTTCTTACTATTTTTCATTATTATCCTTTCTTTAATTATTAGCCAATGTCACACAAGAATGATTTTACGAAGATGCCGCCCCTGTCGCAGCCCCTAAAATGCTATTGCTTTTTTTATCATTTTTGTTATTATGAAGAAAAGAATAATGTTGCACAATCATTCTTGTGCGTCATTCAAATAATTAAATCTCGAAAGGATTTGCTTATGGCAAAAAACAATATTAAATCTAAAAAGGGCTTCACCATTATCGAAGTCGTACTCGTGCTTGCTATCGCGGGTTTGATTTTCCTCATGGTATTCGTAGCCTTACCTGCACTCCAAAGGAACCAACGCGATACTCAGCGCCGAGATGACTATGGCATGCTTTCATCTGCTATCACTAACTATTCTGCTAATAACGGTGGGCGAATCTACAAACTAGCTAATGCTGCTAATTTCGGTAAGCCTGGTACCAATGAATCTCTCGACGCAAAGAAATTTATTAACGAAACTGGTCAAGATCCAAACAGGAAAGATTACAAACTTAAGGCCTATATGATTAGTAGCTTCGGTAACGATGTGGTCCCTGGGGAATCTGAAGTGTATATTGTAATTGGCGCTGACTGCTCAGGTACAAATGCCACAACAGGTGGCGATTATCCAAAGAAGGCCGCAAATAACAAATTTGCAATCTATGGTTACATGGAATCTGGCAACCAAACCTATTGTTCTACTAGCCAATAGTAACACAAACAAAAATCGCTCCTGCGGGAGCGATTTTTTGATTCCCTTTTTTATCCTACGCTGTTTACTAGTGAGTAGATCGGAAGTAGTGTACCGCCGATTACGACGCCAATAAGACCAGCCATAATTACCATTAGAATTGGTTCAATCATGGTAGAGATATTATTGATTTGTTCATCGAGCTCGCTTTCATATACCTGAGCGGCCTTGCCAAGCATTTCGTCGATTTTACCAGATTCCTCACCAATAGAAGACATCTGTGGCACAAGTGGAAGCATGTAATTTAAATCTGTAAGAGCAGCTGAAAGAGGTTTACCTCCTTTTACAATTTCTATAGCTTTGCTATATTCTTCTTCTACAACCTTGTTGTTAACAGCGTCGATAGAAATTTTGACAGAGTCTAGCATTGGTACACCAGTAGCAAGCATCATCTCGGCGGTACGGGCAAAACGAGAAACATAGAGTTTACGGAATAGCGGGCCAAATAGTGGAACGTGAATCTTAAAGCTGTCCATAGATTTACGACCAGCTTCAGTGTTTTTAACAGCATATACTAGACCAAAAATACCTGCAATTACGATAATTAGAACTAACCACCACCAGGTAGCAAAGAAGTCCGTAATGCCTACTAAGAATTGAGTCATGCCTGGGAGCTCTTGGTTCATATCTTCATACAGATTTCTAACCTGTGGAACAACCGCAATCATCATAAATGCGAGCACTGCGATAATAACACCAAGAATAATGCCAGGATACACAAGTGCACCACGAATCTTGCTCATCATGGCGGCATCTTTTTCTTCCTGATCGGCAAGACGTTTCAAGGCAAGATCCAAAGTACCGGAAGTTTCACCAGCTTGGATAAGGGCTAGATAAACGCCATTAAATAGTTCTGGGTGGAGAGCGAACGAATCATGCAGTGTTTTACCAGATTCTACAGAGGTCAAAATCTCTTCCGCAACCGCCTTCATACCTTTGCTTTCGGTTTGGTTTGCAACC
>JAEEGL012594830.1_pt1 | contig 14032 bp, 12 predicted proteins | sample 9134231 | NCBI WGS metagenome assembly JAEEGL01 (sample SAMN16246548, study PRJNA631951) | gut metagenome | biome: gut microbiome; feature: rumen; material: fiber-attached | host: Bos | place: Iran: Karaj | collected 2018-10
ACTAATTGGTTTATTGTTGGCATAACTTCTCCTTTCTACACACATATCCAGGTGTATCATTTTTCTCAATTTTTATAGGACTTGTCTTGCAAGTCCAATAAAACTCAACGTTAGTAATATATCATTTTGATGTGTTTTTGTCAATAATTTTTCACTTTTTTATTACTTCTTTTATAAAAAAAACTAGAGTCTTCTAGTTTTTGCTTTAGGAGCATCTATACTAATTAGTTCTCTTTTGAACTCTGTTAATGTGAAATTACCTCCGAAAATAAATTTTCTTGGTTCACATTCTCTATAATATAATTCTCCTGTGTCATCTATAAATCCTTCAACTACTCCAACCATTTCTGCAGTATTAAATCCATTTTCTATTCTTGGGTTTTCTACAATACAACATAATGTTGTAGTATTGTTATTGTTATGTTTTTCTGCTTGCTTAAATTCATATAACATGCATATCCCTCCCTTGCGGTCTATATTATAACATATTTATTATATTTTGGCAAAGAAAAATACTAACTTTGAATTAGTATTTTTCTTATAGTATTTATATAATAACTATTGATAGAGTTTTTTATCTTTGGTTAGCTTTTTTTACATAACCGTCTGTTATATTAGCAATATCATTATATCCAGCTTCTAAAGCTTCGTTTCTGGATTTGTTGTAACCCATTTGATTAAATAATAAATCTTTATTTAACAGTGTAGGGTTTTGATATTCTTCCAAAGTGTCATTAATTTCTTTTAATTCTTTTATTTCTTTTATGCTTGATGTTTCAATTGTTTCTCCATATTTTTCAATTTCTTTAAAAGATAAACCTGATTCATCAGCTATTATTCCTGTTGCTATATCGTTTAAAACACGTTGTTCTATTTTATATCCTGTTGTTGATAAGAAATAGTTTATAGCATATAATGCATCTAAAACGCCACTTTGGTAAATATAGTTAGAAAAGGCTTCTTTACTTATTTTTTCTTCTTTATATTTGCTGTAATATTCTTTTAATTCTTCTATTTTGTTAGCTATATCTTCTTCTTCGTATTCAATCATTATTTTGTATTCTTCATTTAGTTCTGCTTCAGTTAATCCTGAATAGTATGTTGATCTTGAGTCTCCTACTCCTACTGTTGGATCAGTAATTTCATAAATTGCATCATGTATTTGATTTGAATAACCGATATATCTATGAACTTTTTCCATTTTTTCTAACATTTCATCATCAATGGCTTCATCTAGTAAAGTTTGTTCCTTGTCTTCAATACTTTGTTCTATTTCAGTTATGCTTTTAAATTCCTTTGTATCTTTCTTCGAACATCCTGTTAATCCTAATGATGTTGCTCCTAAAGTGATAATTAATATAATTGTACCTACTTTAGTTTTTAAATTGTGTTCATAAACCTTGACATTTTTCAAATATATCCCCCCTTTTTTTGAACGGTAATATTATACCACTTTTTTACTAAAAAGTCAATTATATCAGTCATTTATGCTACTAATTAAAAAAATAGATAGGTTTTAGCTTATCTATTTTTATTATCTTTGTATTGTTTTTTCATCTTGATTCATTAATTCATTATAGAAGTCAAGTACTGGTTCTAATAAAGACAAATATGAAGACATTGCTTTTTCTTCATCGTTGTGTTTTAGATGATATTTTGCTAAATTATCGTAATTTCTCATAGCAGAACCTAATTTATTAAATTCTTCTAAGTCTTCTGGGGAATCTAAAGCTAATTCTCCAACAAAACTGCAGCACTGAGTGCATATTTTGTCTATTTCTTTTACTTTCTTATCTTTAATAAGCCTATCTATATCCAAATATAGTTTTTCATTATCTTCTAGTTTATATTCTTCAAATAGTTCCTTATTAAACATTTCTAATATTGTTGGCAATTTATATTCCTGTCCGTTTATTATTATAAAATATTCCATTTTGCACCTCACTCTTATCTTTTTTTTGCTTTATTTGCTCCATTATGGTTTCCTTCACCAATTACTCTAAAACCTGTTCTTTCAATATGATTTACTTTTTTAATTACAACCAAAGGGCCTATTGGGTTTATAATATTCCCTCTTTTATCTACTATATCAATGCTTTCATTTTCTTCGAAATCTGGAAAAGATCCATTGATTTCATTTTTGAAGGCATTTTTAGATTTTAAGAAAAAATTGTATTGATTAATATCTTTACAAATATTATCAGTTGCTGTTGATGTGAAAAAGTATCTTGATATTTCTCTTGCTAAATCTAGATAGGTTACTTTACCATTATCTAAATATAGTTTAACCATACCATGTCCATCCCCAATTTGTTTCGAAGGATCAGTTGATATGAAATCTGCCTTGATTCCATAATGATTATATAGTTGAACTAGAGTAATAGAAAAGCCTAGGCAATTAGCAGTATGATTTTTACCAATCACTCCGTAGCTACTTATTACATCTTTTCTTTTTGCATTGCTTGAATAAGCTAAATACTTGCTCTTCATTTTATAATAATCATATATAAATCTAACTAATTCTAATTGTTTGTTTAGTAAATTATTATCTTTTATCTCTTTATCCAATATAGCAAATTCCTTCAATAGTTCTTGTAATTTGCTATTGTTAATCATGGAGCGGTCAATACTAATTTCACCATCTGTATAAATATTACCGCATTTTTCTTTTAGAAATAAAATATCATTAAATGATAAAAAACTTTTTTCAATAACTGAGGGATTTAATATTTTTATACCTTTTCCCTTAGGAATATCGCTATTATCTACAGATTCTTTTGTCATTTGTATTATTTCATCAGTTAATAAAACTCTTAATATATCGTTTCCTCTTTTATATAAACCAAATTCTTTACCATTATTGATTGTTTTTATTCCAGTATAATTTAATGTTTGATTATTAACTTTTGATCCATTTAGTATTGCTTTCTTATTTTCTTCAAAAAAAGACTTAAATACAAATGTCGGTACTATTTCAATATAATGATATGCTTCCTTTTCGTGTTTTACAAATCTCATAAAACCTCCTACTTTATAAATATTATATCATTAGTTATAAAAAAAGAATAGAGAATGCAATGGACTTGACACATTCTCTATATGTTTTAATTTGTTATTTTTTAAATCGTTTATTGTCTTCTTACATTTCCACCTCTTGTTAAAACTTTATCTTGGATAGCTGATAAAATAATTATTAATTCTTGTTCTGTTATCTGCATATCTTCTTCATCTATAAGATTCATTTCAATATTGTTAACAATTCTTTCTGCTTCATTAAAAAGTTCTTTGCTAGGAAGTTCACTTATTTCTTCTATTAAATAAGCAAATTCTGGCTTTTTTAATAGTTCTTCAACATATTCAGCTTCTGCTTTTAAAAAAGTATCTCTTAGATGTTCTGCTTTGGGATCAACATTATCTCTATTAGCAGGTCTTACTATTTCTTTTATTTTTTCCATATCAATTACCTCTTTCTTTCACTATTATATTATTTACTTCTTGATATTAATTCCTCTTCATAAATTTATTATATCATATTATTACCTATTCTTTTATTTTTTATTATTTTATGTTTTTATATAAAAAAGATAGAAATATTCTATCTTATTCTTTGTCTACTTCTTATTATTTTTTCTTGTATTTCGTTATGTGCTAGAAATACTGGATTATTTACTCCTTTAGTTAATCTATATGTTACTGTTTCTGTATTTAAATCCTCTAATTTGGGAATTGGATTGTTTGATTTATATACTTCTCCAGGAAAGGTTACAGTTAAATCATTATATTCGTATCTACCATATTCTAAAATACATTCATTATTTATGGTAGATATTTTACCTTTATATCCTATTTCCTCATTATTGACGATTCTACCATCTCCATATATGTCACCACATTCAGTATGTTCATAGTTTGTAAGTATTTCAAAATATATTTCATTAGTATTGTTTTCGTTTCTTTCTAACATGTTGTAATCAATATACATTTTTATTTTTTTATTGAAATCAACAGTTAAAAAATATACTATTGTATCTTGATATTCTGGATAAATACTTTTAATATCTTTAGCTAGGTATATGGTTTCATTCCCTCTGCAAATAAGACGATATGGAGTTGAATAATAGTAATCATTATCATCTATTGTTACGTCTCTATTTTGATTTATATTTGAAAATGCTTTATTAAAATCTATATTATTTTTTATATCTTCAATGTGTTCAATATAAAATCTTGCTACTTTTCCTAGATCATTAAGTAAGCTTTTATATTCTTCTTTAGTTAATTTTTCCATAAAATCACCCTTTTTTGAATGGAGATATTGTAGCATATTTCAAATAAAAAAGTCAATTTTCATCGACTTTATTTATTTTTTCTATTTTGAATAGCTCTTATAATACCATAGATAGCACCACTTAAACCTCCGATTATTCCTCCGATAATAGCTTTTTGAAGTGGTGAACTAGCTTTTTTAGGTTCTTTTAAAGACTCATTTACATCAAATGAAATATTTCTTATTGTGTCTTTAAATTCACTTTTTTCTTCGCTTGTAAATTCAGTAGCTTTTTGAAGTTTTATAGTATATCCATCACCATTAACTATCGTATAGTAATCCATGATATACTTATTTGAATCTTCATAATATGTATATGCATATTTATATTCTGTTTCAAATACATCATATTCTTTAGCTTTTTCTTTATCCGCTAAAGCTTTAGCTACTTTTCTTACTTCACTTGTACTATAATTTGATAGGTTTTTTACTTTATCTGCTGTTTTTTTCATTACAAACAGTTCTACATATTCTTTAGTTTCAAGTCCTTTAAGAGCATCTAAATATATATTGCCGTCTATAAAAAGTTTATTTAACTGTTCGTATTTTATTCCCAGTTCTTCAAGTTGTTTATTATCTTTGATATTATCCCTAGTAAATACTTTCCAAGTTGAATCATCAATATCTACTTTAATATCTGTAGTACTAATTGTATATTCTTTAGCATTTACTAATACAGGACAAAGAACAACAAACATCATTAAAATTGTGATAGTTTTAAATATTTTTTTCATATTTTCCTCCTTGGTTTTATTATAGCATGGTATAGAAAAAAATGTAGATTTTTTCTACATTTTTATTCATTTTCTAGATTAAGTTCTATTTTATTTATTTTATATCCCTTTTCAATAGAAGAAATATCCATATTTTCTATAAATAGTGTTGCTTTGAAATCTTTTATAGCTTCTTGAATTGCTTCATTTAATTCACTATTTAAACTTAATTCTATATTTTTTATTGGAGTCTTTAATGATACATTATTATTAGTTTTTTCTCCTCTAGTACTACTTATAATACTAATAATATCATCACCTGTTTTGGCTTCTTTTTCAAACTCTAATTCTAAAGGTTTAATTTCAGTAATATGAATTGATTTTTGATCACGATATAACTCTTGATATATTTCTTCAGTAATAAATGGAAAATATATACTAAAATCTTGTAATAGTTTATATAAAAGTGTATATATTGTTTTTTGACCTGAATATCTTGGCGTTTCTCCAAACTCTTCTGGTCTATATAATCTGTGTTTTACTATTTCAATATAGTTATCACAGAAGTTCCAGAAGAATTTTTCTAGTGTGTTCAAAGCTAAACCTACTTCATATTCGTCTAAGTACTTTAAGAAACTTTTTTCCATTTCATTATATTTACCTATAATCCATCTATCTATGTATTCATACTTAGTAAATTTTTTATCTTTATAATCTTGAAGATGCATTTCTATAAATTTTGATACATTCCAGATTTTATTAACTAGTTTTTTACCTCTTAATAGGGTTTCATCACTATAAACAATATCTGTTCCTAATCTTCCTGTACCAGCCCAATATCTTACTACATCTGCTGAATACTGTTTAATGGCATCAAGTGGTTCAATTTTACTATTACCTTTTGATTTGCTTATTTTTTCTCCTTTTGATGCCATTACAAAACCAGATATCATAACATTATCCCATGGTCTTTGATTAAAATGATAAAAACTTTTAACAATAGTATAGAAGTCCCATGTTCTAATAATTTCTGAAGCATTTGTTCTTAAACTCATTGGTTTTAAGATATCTTCCAAATTATCTTTTTCTCCATATTTCATATTAATAAGTGGAGTTACTGAAGACGTAGCCCATGTATCCATTACATCTGTTTCAGGTACAAATTCTGAGCAGTTGCAATTTGGACATTTGTCTATTTTTGGAGTATCCACTAAAGGGTTAACTGGTAAATCTTCTTTTCTTGCAAATACTGGTTTACCACAATCTTTACAATACCATACAGGAAATGGTACACCAAAATATCTTTGTCTTGATATACACCAATCCCACATAATATTTTCAACCCATTCATTATATCTTATTTGCATATGTGCTGGATGCCAATTTATTTCATTTCCTATTCTTAAGAAATCTTTTTTGTGACTCATAGTATCTATAAACCATTGTTTCATTACAGAGTATTCTACTTCTTTACCACATCTTTCATGAGTTTGTACTTCATGTTCTAAATCTTCAATTTTAACTATATATCCAGCTTTATCTAAATCTTCAATTATTTTTTTTCTAGCTTCTTTTATTTTCATTCCACCATAGTGAGGAACATCTTCTTTTATTTTGCCATCTGCTGTAAAAATATATTTAAGTGGTAAATTATACTTTTTCCACCATTCAATATCTGTTTGATCTCCAAAAGTACAACACATAACTATACCAGTACCTTTATCCATAGCTACTTTTTCATCTGCCATAATAGGAACTTCAATATCTAATACTGGTATATGAGCTGTTTTTCCTATTAAATGTTTGCGTTTTTTGTCTTTTGGATTAACAAATACACATACAATAGCAGGTATCAATTCTGGTCTTGTTGTTGCTATAGTAAATGTTTCTCCATCGGTAGTCTCATAATTTATATAATTAAAGGTTGTTTTTATGCTTTTTGTTTCAAGTTCTGCTTGAGCAATAGATGTTAGGCATTCATTACACCAAAGTGCTGGGCTTTCTTTATGATAGCAATGTCCTTTTTCTACTAAATCTAGAAATGATAATTGGCTGATTTTAATAGTTGAAGGACTTACTGTTTTATAGCATATATCCCAATCTGTGCTAACTCCCATTTTACTAAATAAATCTTCAAATTCTTTTTCATACTTATCAGTAGTTTTATAACATAATTTAGAGAATGCTTCTCTTCCTATTTCTGAGGCTTTTTTACCTTGTTCTTTTTCTACTAAACGTTCGCTTGGAAGGCCATTATCATCAAATCCAAATGGATAAAATATGTTGTATCCTCTTAGTCTTTTATATCTTGCTAACATTTCCGTTTGTGAATATGAGAATACGTGGCCTATATGGATATTACCACTTACTGTTGGAGGTGGAGTATCTATAGAGTATACTTTTCTACCATCTCTTTTAAATTCGTATATTTTATTTTTATTCCAATAATTTAACCATTTTTCTTCTTTTTCTATTGCATTATATTTTTTATCTAACATTATATCATCTCCTTTATATGATTTTTAGCTAAGTCAAAATACTCTTTGTATTTTTCTTTATTTGGTAAGCTATTATAAAAAGTTTCTAGTATTCCATTATCTTTAATATATTGTGCTGTATATTTAAAATTAAGATCAAAGACGAGTGCTAAAATAATTATTACTTGTTCATTTTCTGTTTTGCTTTCCTTATCTTTAAGATTAATTGATTTCTTTTGGAAAAACTCTTCTTTTATAGAATCTCTTATACTGAAACTGTCATTGTTGGATTTGTAGACTTTTAATATTACTTTATTTCTTGGCATATAATCAATAATATCAAGTTTGTCTGCATCTCTAACTATTTTGGCATGAAGAAGCTCTCGTTCATCCAGACCATCTCCAATAGCATACTTATTATGATATCTAACAGCTTTGCCTACTAAAGGATAATCTTCATAAGCTACAGGAAGTTGTTCTATTGCACCTTCTTTTAAAAGAATTTTTTCTCCGTAATCTCCATGATCAAATTCTTTTGTATCTATATAGCTATCATATTTTTTATCTTGTTCAAAACGTCCTATATCATGAAAAAGTCCTATTATTGTAGAAAGATTCCTGTCTTCTTTTGATAGGTTAAGTTTGTCTGCTAAAAACTTAGAATAATCCATGACTCTATATGAATGATAATACTTATATTCAATATCTTCATCTTGTGAATCATATCTGTGTGTATAATTATCAAAAACTTTTGATATTTGTCTGTCTAATTCTAATTCATTAAGACTTCTTTCTATTTTTTCATAGCAGTTGTTAAAAACATCTAATAATTCTTGTTCTGTAAACATTTTATATGTTTCTTCATCAGTTATTTCGGTATCTACTAATTCATTTATCTTATCTATTGTTTTTTCTATATCTTCTTTTGCTACTTCATAGTTTAAGTCTTTGCTTAGTTTTAAAGTATCTTTAGTCATACTTATTTTGTTACCTATTTCTTTATTTTTTATGAAATAATCTCCGAAAATTTTAAAATCATTTTGTTTTAATACCATTGGATGAATTATTTCTTCAATAGTTCCATCATTTAATATAGATACTATTTTGTCATTTTTTTTCTTAAAATGATGTTTTTGAGTATACTCATTAAAATAAAGATCCGCTAAAAGATGGATATAAGTTCCTAAAATTAATTCATTTGATAGTTTTTCTCTATTATCATTTAAAAACTTGTTGATATTTATTTCTAGAAAATCTGTATATTCTGCAGAACTGTAATGCGTAATTGAATGATGAAATATATTTGAGGGACTATCTATTACATATCCATTCATAGTATCCGGTATTACATTTCCTATTATAAAATCATCTGTATAGCCATATTTTTCTTTTAATTTGTGTGCTATTTTTAAATGAACTGGCCATGTTGGCATATCAACAACTCCTTTCTGTAAAATAAAAAGATGATACCTAAAGGACGCATTAATCGTGGTACCACCTTAATTTGTAATAATTATATTACCTCATATACTTAACGCGTATTAAACGTATTATTCTACTAAATTCAAATAATCACTCCAAAGCTACTTTCAGTTATTTCTATTATCTATTTTCACCAAACATAGACTCTCTATAAATAAATAATAACTTACTCCTCTTTTTCATTGCTTTTCTATATTATAACACTTTTTTTTACATTTTCAAGTTATTCAGTTTTTAAATCTCTTATTGCTGCTACTGCTGCTATAGCACCATCTGATACAGATGTTACTATTTGAAATGCTTCTTTTTTGACTACATCTCCCGCAGCATAGATACCTGGAACTTTTGTTCTGCAATCTCTATCTACATCAATATATCCATTTTCATCTGTTATTTTTAATCTTTTTAAGAATTCTGTTGCTGGTTCATATCCTATAAATATAAAACAAGCTTTTGTTTCTAATGTTACTTCTTCACCGTTTTGATTTAGTGTAAGAGAGTTTAAAATTCTATCTTTTCCGTGAAAAGCTTCAATTGTTGTATTATACATAGTTTTTATATTTTTTGTTTTTTCAAGTTTTTCAAGCAAAACAGGATCTCCTTTGAAAGATTCACTTCTGCAAAGAATAGTAACAGTTTTACATATTTTAGATAAATATAATGCTTCTTCTAGAGCACTATTACCTGAACCTACGATTGATACATCTTCGTTTTTATATAAGTTACCATCGCATAGTGAACAATAACTTATACCTTTTCCTTCCAAACTTTTGTAATGATCACTAGTTAGTTTTTTAGGCTTTCTTCCCATTGCTAAAATTACAGCTTTAGCATTTAATGTTTTACCATTTTTTAGCATAATTGTTTTGCTTTTTTTGTTGACTTTTATATCTGTTACTTCAGAATAGATTTGTCTTACATCTAAACTATTTAATTGTCTGAAGAATTTTTCTACTAAATCTGGGCCAGATATTTTAGTATAGCCAGGATAGTTTTCTACTACTGAAGTTTTATTTACTTGTCCTCCGGGCATTTCTTTTTCTATAATAGCTACTTTTAAATTAGCACGAGAAGTATAAATTGCCGCTGCAATACCTGCAGGGCCTGCTCCAATTATTACTACATCATATTTTTCTTTCATATTTATCTCCCTTCTTATTTATTATAATAATCATGATAAAATTTTGTTTTTACATCTTCAAGTTTTTCTTTTAATCTATTTAATCTTGTATCTTTTTTCTTTCTAAATAATAGGTATAATCCAAATAAGAACAAAAGTACTGATACTAATCTAGCAATTTTTATTGGTCCAAGCATTAGTGAATCTGTTCTTAATCCTTCGATAAAGAATCTAGCAAGTGAATACCATATAAAATATATTCCAGTAAGACCTCCGCGTCTTAGTTTTACTTTCTTCTTTAGAATTATTATGATAATAAAACCTAATAAGCACCAAAGACTTTCATAAAAGAATGTTGGATGATAATATATTCCATCGATATTCATGCCATTTATTATAAATTTTGGAATATGTAAATTTTCTAAAACTTTTCTTGATACTGCTGGGCCATGAGCTTCACTATTGAAGAAATTACCCCAACGTCCTATTGCTTGTGCTAGAAGAAGTGGTGCTACTCCAAGATCTGTTAATTTTAGAAAACTTTTTTTATGTTTTCTTGCTCTATATAATACGCAAATGGCTCCTCCTATAATTCCTCCATGAATTGCAAGACCGCCATTCCAAACAGCTATCACTTCTAAAGGATGTTTTAAATAATATCCAAAGTTGAATAATACATAATATAGGCGTGCTCCGATAATACCAAAGATTATCATATAGAAAATGGTATCTGTTAAAAACTCATCTTCATATCCTTCTTTTTTTGCGCTTTTTATAAATAGTGCACTTCCTATTAGCATAGCAGTAAGTACAATTACTGAATACCAATAAATTTGTATTATTCCCAAGTCTATTAAGACAGGATTCATATAATCCCCCCTTACGCATTTAATATTTTATCTAGATATTTTCCTGTGTGGGATTTTTTTACTTTTGCTATTTCTTCAGGTGTTCCAGTTGCTATTACTTCTCCACCACCATCTCCACCTTCAGGTCCTAAGTCAATTATATAATCTGCTACTTTTATCATATCTAAATTGTGTTCTATTACTATAACACTATCTTTATTATCTACTATTTTATTAATTATTGCAAGTAACTTCTTGATATCGTGTGAGTGAAGTCCTGTTGTTGGTTCATCCATAACAAATAGTGTTTTTCCAGTTGGTTTCTTTTGTAATTCTTTAGCAAGTTTGACACGTGATGCTTCTCCTCCAGATAAGGTTGGTGCTGATTGTCCTAATTTTATATAGCCTAAACCAACATCTTCCATAACTTGTAATTTTCTTTTTATTTTTGGATGATTTTCAAAGAATTTTAATGCTTCTGATACTCTCATATCTAATACTTCACTTATATTTTTATCTTTAAATTTGATTTTTAAACTTTCTGTGTTATATCTAGCACCATGACATACTTCACATGGAACATATACATCTGGTAAGAAATGCATTTCTATTTTCTTTAGTCCTTCACCCCAACATGCTTCACATCTTCCACCTTTAACATTGAATGAGAATCTTCCTTTATCATATCCTAACATTTTTGCTTCTTTTGTTTGGGCGAAAACTTCTCTTATATCATCAAATACTCCGACATAGGTTGCAGGATTTGATCTTGGTGTTCTTCCAATTGGACTTTGGGATATGTGAACTATTTTATCTATGTTTTCTGTTCCTTTAACACTTTTATATTTACCAGGTTTCTCTTTTGAATTGTATACTGTTTGATAAAGAATCCTAGTTAATATTTGATTTATAAGTGTACTTTTTCCACTTCCAGATACTCCGGTTACGCAAGTGAATGTTCCTAAAGGAAACTTGACATCTATGTTTTTTAGGTTGTTTTCCTTTGCTCCTTTTAGTTCTATGAATTTTCCTGTTCCTTTTCTTCTTTTTTTTGGAATTTCAATACATTCTTTGCCACTTAAATATCTTCCTGTAATACTTTTTTCGTCATTTGCAACCTCTTCAGGAGTACCCATTGACACAATTTCTCCACCTTTTTCACCTGCTTCTGGTCCTACATCTACTAAAAAGTCACATTGTCTCATGGTATCCATGTCATGTTCTACTACTATTAATGTATTACCTAAATCACGCATACTTTTCATTGTATCTATTAATCTATCATTATCTCGTTGATGAAGCCCAATACTTGGTTCATCTAAAACATATAATACTCCAGTAAGTCTAGTTCCTACTTGAGTAGCTAATCTTATTCTTTGTGCTTCTCCCCCAGATAACGTTCCTGCATTTCTAGCAAGAGTTAAATAATCTAAACCAACATTGATAAGAAAACTTAATCTATCTGATATTTCTTTTACTATCATTTTTGATATTTCTTTTTTTTCTTCTGTTAAATCTAAGTCTTGCATAAAGTCATATAGTTTTTTAATACTTAATTGTGTTACTTCGTATATATTCTTTTTATTTATTTTTACTGAAAGAATTTCTGGCTTTAATCTTGCACCTTTGCAACTAGGACATTCAAGTTCTACCATGTACTTTTCTAACCATTCTCTTATCCAAGTACTTGTTGTTTCCATATATCTTCTTTCTAAATTAGTTATAATTCCTTCGAAAGTACCGTAGCTATCTGATAAATGGCCACTTTTACTTCTGAAATGGTAATGAATAATATCGTTTGTTCCATATAAAATCATATCTAATTCTTTTTTAGTAAAATCTTTTATTCTTTTATTTATATCTATACCATAATGTTCGCAAAAGTTTTCAAGTTTTAAATAATTAATGTTTTCTGGATCATCTCCGAAAGGAACTATTCCTCCTTCAGCAATAGTTTTAGTTTTATCAGGTATTACTAAATCTATATCCATTGCAAGTTTTACTCCAAGACCTTTACAATCTGGGCATGCTCCATAAGGTGCATTAAAACTAAATGTTCTTGGTTCTAGCTCGCTTAGTGAGAAATTACAATGAGGACATGCAAAATTTTCGGAAAATACTAGTTTTTCTTTTCCTATAATATCTGCAAAAACTTTTCCTCTTGATAGTTTAGATGCTGCTTCTAAAGACTCATATAATCTTGATCTTATTCCTTCTTTTAAAACTAATCTATCAATTATTACTTCAATATTATGCTTTTTGTTTTTTTCTAAATCTATATCTTCTTCAAGATCATGGTCTGTATTATCTATTTTTACTCTAACATATCCACCTTTTCTTAACTCTTCAAGAAGATCTTTATGAGTTCCTTTTTTCCCTTCAATTACTGGTGATGAAATAATTAGTTTTGTGCCTTCTTCATATTTCATTAATTTATTAGTCATTTCTTCAATAGATTGATTTGTTATTGGAATGTTATGGTTTGGACAATATGGAGTTCCTGCTTTAGCAAATAACAATCTCAAATGGTCATATAATTCTGTTACGGTTCCTACTGTAGAACGAGGGTTTTTATTAGTTGTTTTTTGATCAATAGAAATTGCTGGACTAAGTCCTTCGATAGAGTCAACATCTGGTTTTTCTGTTCCACCCAAAAATTGTCTAGCATATGCTGACAAGCTTTCTAAATATCTTCTTTCTCCTTCTTTATAGATTGTATCGAATGCTAAAGACGATTTACCACTTCCTGATACACCAGTCATTACAATGAATTTGTTTTTTGGTAATTCTAGTGATACATTTTTTAAATTGTTTTCTCTAGCGCCTTTGATTATTATTTTTTCCATATAAATCATTCCTTTTCACTTGCTATATTATAACATAGTTTTTATTCTATTGAAAAGCAAATAGTTATAATGTTAAAATATACTTAGTGGTGATTAAAATGGACAACAGACCAATATGTTTTTTTGATTCAGGTATTGGGGGTGCTACCATACTTAGGGAGGTTTATAAACGTTTTCCTAATGAAGGTTATATTTATTATGCTGATAGTATTAATAATC
>JAEEGL013350622.1_pt1 | contig 14032 bp, 10 predicted proteins | sample 9134231 | NCBI WGS metagenome assembly JAEEGL01 (sample SAMN16246548, study PRJNA631951) | gut metagenome | biome: gut microbiome; feature: rumen; material: fiber-attached | host: Bos | place: Iran: Karaj | collected 2018-10
AGAGTTCGTAGAGGAAAGTGCTTTATTATATTGCCACCGACATCCGTTGTCGGAAGCACCGCTGCGCACGTCTGTAATGCCATATCCGCTTTTGAACACTTCTGACGGCCTGGAGAAAGTGATTTATAGAGGAAAGTTAGTAAAAACTGTGCAATTTCTTTTTATTTTTGCAGAACACATCCGATCGGAACAAACTAAAAACATCTACAATATGAAGAATCAGAATATCGGCCTGAGGCTGATTATCATGAATTTTCTGGAGTTCGCCGCATGGGGAGCCTACCTCACGTCAATGGGCAGCTTCCTGGCACGCAGCGGCTTCGGCACTCAAATCTGGCTGTTCTTCGCCACACAGGGTTTCGTGTCGATTTTCATGCCCGCATTGATGGGTATCGTGGCTGACAAGTGGATTCCTGCCCAGAAGGTCCTCTCGCTCTGCCAAGGCATAGCGGGCCTGTCGATGCTTGCAGCAGGGTGGTATGCAATGAGCAGCGGAGCGAATATCAGCTTCGGTCCTTTCTATGCGCTTTACACTTTGAGCATCGCATTCTTCATGCCGACCATCGCTATATCCAACTCCGTAGCTTACAACGCACTGGAGAAAGCGGGAAAAGATCCTGTCAAGGATTTCCCCCCTATCCGAGTCTTCGGAACCGTGGGATTCATCCTCACCATGCTCTTCGTCAACTTCGTAAAGGGTGCTGATGGAATCCAGTTCCAGCACACTTACAACCAGTTCTTCGTATCCGGAATCATCAGCCTGGTACTTTGCGGCTATGCTCTTACGCTTCCTGAATGTCCATGCAAGCCCAAGACCGAAGGCACCCAGTCGTTCGCTGAGGCTACTGGCCTCAACGCTTTCCGTCTGTTCAAGGACCGTCAGTTCGCGATATTCTTCATTTTCTCGATGCTCCTCGGTGCTTCACTGCAGATTACCAACGGATACGCCAACACATTCATCACTTCCTTCAAGGAAAACCCTCTGTTCTCCAATGCATGGGGAGCGAATAACGCAAATGCACTCATCTCGCTGAGCCAGGTTTCAGAAACTCTTTGTATACTTCTTATCCCGTTCTTCATGAAGAAGTTCGGAATCAAGAAAGTGATGCTTATAGCTATGTTCGCTTGGGTGTTCCGTTTCGGGTTCTTCGGAGCCGGTAACCCCGGAGGAGGAGTCTGGATGTTTGTCCTCAGCTGCCTCGTTTACGGTGTGGCTTTCGATTTCTTCAACATCTCCGGTTCCCTGTTCGTCAACGAGAACACTGACAAGGGTATACGTTCCAGCGCACAGGGTCTGTTCATGCTGATGACCAACGGACTCGGAGCTTCAATAGGCACATGGGCAGCCGGACGAGTTGTGAACCATTTCGTCTACAATGCGGCCGAGCCTTCTTGGAGCACAGCATGGTACATCTTCGCCGCCTACGCTCTTGTAGTCGGCATTCTCTTCGCAATCCTGTTCAAGGATCCTCAGAAGGGAAAAGACAAAGCTGTTTCTGAAAGCTAGATTATCCCGAGTTTCTTCAGGAGAGCCTCCGCCTCAGGGCGGTGCCCACGGAAATTCACATAAGAAACCATCTCATCCTCGGACGATCCCCGTTCGAGGATGTTTTTTCTGAATGATGAGGCTGTAGCCTTGTCAAAGATTCCGTTTTCGCTGAAAAGTGAGAAAGCGTCCGCTTCCAGGACCTCTGCCCATTTGTAACTGTAGTACCCTGCGCTGTAACCTCCCGAGAAAATGTGACCGAAGGTCGGGGAGATGGCTGTACCTTCAACGTACGGCAGAGTGAGATATGATGAGAGAGCATTCTTTTCGAACTCTACAACTCCTGCAGAAGACTCTTCCTTCAAGGTATGCCATGCCATATCTAAGACGCCGAACTGAAGCTGACGGACCTGCAGATAACCCGCCTGGAAATTTCGGGCCTTTATGAGATTGTCAATATACTCCGCAGGAATTTTCTCTCCCGTCAGATAGTGCCGTGCGAATGAATCCAGGAATTCCTTCTCATAAGCCCAGTTCTCCATGATCTGTGAAGGCAGTTCCACGAAATCCCTGGCCACGTTGGTGCCGGCCTGGGAAGGATATCTGCATTTTGAGAGCATACCGTGAAGAGAGTGTCCGAACTCATGCAGAAGAGTGGTAAGCTCATCATGCGTGAGAAGCGAAGGACCTTGTGCGGAAGGACGGGAGAAATTCATCACAATGCTCACAAACGGTCTGTAATCCACACCGCCATATTCATATTGGCCCATGAACTCGGTCATCCATGCTCCACCTCTTTTGCTCTTCCTCGGGAACGGATCCACATAGAACAGAGCAAGATGCTTCCCGTCTTCGTCCAGAACCTCAAACACTCTGACTTCCGGATGATATCCCGGAATGTCCTCCCTGGGTTTGAAGCTCACTCCGTACAGTTTTCCGGCAAGCGAGAAGACCGCTTCAAGAGAATCCTCCATACGGAAATATGGTTTCAGAAGAGTCTCATCAATGTCAAAGAGTTTCTTCTGATATCTTTCAGACCAGTAAGCGAAGTCCCATGGCATGAATTCATCTTCACCGAACCCTTCTGAACGGGCGAACGCCACAAGATCAGACACCTCTTTCCTGGCTGCCACCAAAGAAGGTTCCATCAATGATGAAAGGAAACTCTCGACTTCTTCGGGATTACCGGCCATCCTCCTTTCAAGAGCGTAATCCGCGAATGTTTCATATCCAAGAAGTGAAGATATCTTCATCCGACAAGATATTATCTTATCGATATTGGAGCGGTTGTCATAATGCCCACCGATGGCTTTTGTACTGAATGCGCGCCACATCTTTTCCCTAAGGTCACGACGGGCACTGAACTTCATGAAAGGAGAATATGAAGGCCTGTCCAATGTGAAGAGCCAACCTTTCATACCCTTTTCTGAAGCCTCATTGAAAGCAGATTCCTTGACATAATCAGGGAGTCCTTCAAGATCATCTTCGGAATCAAGAAGAAGTGTGAATTCTTTGGACGCGGCAAGAGAGTTGTTCGAGAAGGAAAGTTCAAGAAGTGAAAGGTCCTCCATCGTCTCAGAGTATTCTTCCCTGGCTTTTCCTTCAAGGAAGGCCCCTCCCCTCTTGAATGACAGGTATGAATCCTCCAGCAACCTGATCTGGTCCTTGGCCATACCCTTGTAGCCGTTTGAACGGCAAGCCTCATAAACGGAACGGACTCTCGAGAACAATGCCTCGTTCATACTTACATATATGGAAAAGGAAGTGAGCATCGGGGAAACCTTGTCAGCAATCTGCTCCTTCACCTCTGAAGAGTCCGCCTCCAGAAGGTTGAAGAAGATTCCCTCAACCCTTGACAAAGGACGGGCGGCATATTCCAGAGCCTCTATGGTATTGGAGAAAGTGGGCGGTTCCGGACAATTCGCTATTTCATTGATTTCCTCCTTGGCCATGGAGATGGCGGCCTCGAATGCGGGCATGAAATGCTCTTCTTTTATAAGGTCGAAAGCGGGTGCACTGAAAGGATGCGGAGAGGGCGCAAGCAGCGGGTTGGATAAGATTTCTTCCTGGGTCATATGAAAATTCGTGTGGATTATTATACTGCAAAAATACGAAGTTTTGACCGAAATGGACTCCTCCGCCAATGAAGGTCCAGACCATGGGCATTACAATCCTGTTACAACGTCAACGGACACTACTGGATTCTACAAAAAACTTATCACAAGGCCGAAAATCCAATTCTCTGGTAATCAAGTACTGTCCTTCCCGAAACCATACATTTATTTACAAAAACGCTCTTCACCGGGTTTCCATAGACTCTTCCGAAATTCATTCCGCCGGAGTTAACTTTGTCCTGCCGATCGACAGGCCGTCCGGCCACCACGGGGACACTTCCAGAACAATCCCCTGCGGCATCTCCAAGAAAAAAGAACCGGTTTACCGGAGTGTCAGCTGACCGATCTACCGGAACAGATCAACAACTATAAAACAGAATCATTATGCAATGCATCAATCGGGTCGAGCTTCTCGGCACAGTCGTAAGTTTTCGTACAAATTTCATTGCTGACAAAACCGTCAGCACCATACACCTCCTTACCGAAAGGGGCTATACCAACAAAGAGGGTGTACCTTGTCTGGAGGCGCAAAGGCATCAGGTCGTCGTATGGGACAACAACGGTAATCTCAGGCTTCAGGAACTTAAGGTGAACGACATCGTCCATGTGACAGGAATACTCACATACAGGAAGTATGAGACGGCGGACAACCAGGAAAGATATGTCTCTGAGATAAAAGCGACATCTTTCCAGATATGCAAGCCTGAAGAAAACGCAGTCCTGCCCGAAATGACCATGTAATCCCTCCCACCGATGAAACCCCGTATCCCAAGACTTACCGGCATCATCCTCCCTGTCCTGGCATTCTCGCTTGTATACGGATGTACCGTAGGAAGGAAAGCCGCGTCTCTGAACAGAACTGTCCCGAAGGCGACAATCGGCCTTCCTCCCACACAGGACGTTTCACCTATGAGGCTATCCTCTCTTCTCAGCGACAATACCACGGAGTCCGTCACGGCTGATGAAGGGGAAAGCATCATAATGAACGCAGTGAAAGACGAGAACGGCGAGATGGTGGCGACAGATGTCATTCCGGCAGCCATGGTTTCCGCCAGATTCAGGAACCTGGCGGAAAGGAGAGGCTCAGTGGACATCTCATTCGATGTCACCGTGCCCTCCACCATGCGCGACAGCCATTGGCAGCTAAGACTCTTCCCGGATATGGAGATCCTCGGCGACCACCATACTCTTGAGCCAGTGATCATCACGGGAAGCCAGTACAGAAAAGCCCAATTGAGGGGATATCAGCAGTACAACAAGTTCCTTGAGAGCATAATCACTGATACCACTTTGCTTATAAACCGGAACCAACTGGAAGTGTTCCTGAAAAGGAACATTCCACAGATATACCGGTTCAGAAATGACACTTCGGTTGTGAGCGACGAAGTCTTCCTCTCACACTGGGGAGTATCCGAACAAAGGGCGCTCAAGCATTATACTATCGGGTATCTGGTACGACGGAACCGCCGAAGGGAAGGGAAGGCTGAAAAGATGTACCGCAAGTATATAAAGTCCCCCATCGGAGGAGAAGGACTCAGGCTTGACACGGTTCTGGTCAGGGAGGACGGGGATTTCATTTACAGATACACCCAGAGCGTGAACGCCGTCCCGGGGCTCAGGAAAATAGACGTCCGCCTTGGTGGAGAAATCCTCCAGCAGGACAAAAGGATATACACCATACCGGACAGCGACCCTCTGACTTTCTACATCAGTTCGCTTTCCTCCCTTATCGATGAATCCCCCCGATACCGTCAGGAGATCACTCTGCGCAATGTTGAGGTGAACACCGCCTGCTACATAGATTTCGAGCAAGGAAAGGACGAAGTCAATCCAGGACTCGGAAACAACCGCAGCGAAATAAAGAGGATAAAGGACAACATCGCCGAACTGCTGTCCGACAAAGAGCTTGCGATAGACTCAGTTGTGGTCACTGCCACCTGTTCTCCTGAAGGGACTTACAAGTCCAATACCGCTTTGGCCCTGAGAAGATCAGGATCAGTCGGCGAGTACTTCTCCAGGTTCATCGCCCAGTATTCCGACAGCCTGTACCGTTCCTACGGCAGGAGGCTATCAATAAACGGTGAAGAGCTCCATTGGGAAGATTCTGGTTCCAGAGACCTCATGTTCCTCCCAAGAAGCAACCCCGAGAACTGGGAAGCCTTGGACGTGCTTGTAAGAAGTGACTCCCTGCTCAGCGTCAATGACAAAGAATCATATTGGGAGATAAGGTCCATCAAGGATCCCGACTCAAGAGAACAAAGGCTGCAGGGACAAGCGTACTACCTTCATCTGAGGGAAGCTCTCTATCCAAGACTTAGGACGGTCAAGTTCGCTTTCCACCTGCACAGGACAAATCTGGACGCTGATACGGTGACGACTACCATTAGGGATTACAGGTATATGGAAGGACTCCAGGCGATAAAAGACCGCGACTACACGAAGGCTCTGTCGATCTTGAGACCATACTCGGACTATAACACTGCAGTCGCCTGCCTCGCACTGGACTACGACAATACCGCCCTGGGCATCCTTCAGTCCCTCAAAGACAACGTGAGCCCGCAGAAGGACTACCTGATGGCGATCGCATATTGCAGGATCGGCAACGAGGACGAAGCGGTGGAACACTATCTGTCAGCCTGCAGAAAAGACAGGTCCATGATCTACAGGGGCAATCTCGACCCGGAGATATCTTCCCTCACCAGAAGGCTAGGGATATCATTCGAAGACGACATCACAAACTGAAAACATAAATGACAAAGACATAAGAACAATAACGCTAAGGCCGGTTAACGGAGAGGCAGAGGCAGGAGTACTCCTTCTTTCGGGGATATCCCCCTTTCCACAATCTCAATTGCTTTCCAACATCTCTCTTTCAACGATTTCTTCTCTCAGGAGCCTGCCCTGCCGATCCCAACCGGACTATCGCGGCAACTCAATCGGACCTTACATTTCCATTCATATTTCCATTCTAAAACATCTCAAAAAATGAAAAAGACAACACTCTTGTCCTTGGCGGTACTGTGCACCGCCGCAATCTCGTGCAACAGCACGATCGACCCGGTCAGCCCAGATGACGGGCAGGCGACTCTCACTCTTGATATTTCCACAATGGACGTGGAAATGGCCACCAAATCTTCACCCTCCGTAGGAGATGAGGCGAAGATAAACACTCTGGACATCTACATCTATGACATGGCTCAGGAATTGGCTTCTTTCAACCTTATCGACACCTACATGAGAGTCGAGAATTACACTGACGGACAGCCGATAACTATCAAAACCTCGCCCGGAAGCAAGAGGCTTGTAGTCGTAGCGAACCAGACCTCCGAAGAGGCCAACAAGCTGCTATCGTATGACGATTTCAGGCTGAACCCCTGGCGCTATGACCAGAACAGCAGAGGAAACTTCCTGATGACGTACGACAATTCCATTGAGCTTGAGTTCAATGGGAACCACACCCACAGTGTTGTCCTCAAGCGACTCGTAGCCAAGGTCCAACTAGAAAAGGTGGTCATCAACCTGCCTCCTCAATACGAGGAAGTCAAACTCAAAGGAGCATATGTCCATCTGGTCCCCAAAGTATACAACAAACTCTCTGACGACCGTGACGACTATTGGCAGGTCCCGAGTGAGGATTGGCTTGATGAAGAAGGATATGTCGTCATTGAAGGGTACAAAGAGGACGTTCCCGAAAACGTGGTGGACATGATGACATGCGACGGATTCAGCGGAACTGTAGATTGTTCATACACGTGGCAGGACAACGATTACACGGTATACCCTTTCCCGAACCCTACTTACGATGAAGGATTCGATCTTCCTGATTTCGTCACCAAGTTCGTCATTGAGCTCGAAATCGGAGGTTTCCCGACCTTCTATACCATAGGTCTTCCCGGCCTGTCCGCCAACTGTTTCTACGACATCAAGAGTGTCACGATCAATCGCATCGGTGCTCCTGAAAGGGACTTCTACGTAGCGAACAGCACCATTGCCGCCACAGCCGTTGTGGACGTGTGGCAAGACGGAGAGTTCGAAGGGACTTTCTGCGGCACAGACACAGGAGAAGAGGGAGTATTCGTGTTCTGATCCTTCCCATCTGAAAACACCGACAAACGGACACAATGCAAGCATCAATAAACATCTGATCACATCCACATTATGAAAAGCATTTCAAAAATGAGGGCTGGAACCTCCAAATTGTCAAATCTCGTACTCGTATCCACCGTCTGGCTAGCGGCCGTATTCTGCATCGCATCCTGCAACAAGGACGCAGGAATAAAGGCAGATGTCCTACCTGAAACTGAAACGGACATTGCCTCCCTGACACTGAAGATAAAAAGCAATCTCGCGACAAAAGCGACTCCTGACACCCAAGCGACCGAAGAGGAAATCAAAATCAACACCATTGACTTGTTCATTTTCGACATGAAAGAAGGATCGATCTCTGAAGGCATGCTGGAAGCCTACAAGCAAGTTTCCTTCTCTGACGGGGACGAAATCAAAGTCACAATGAACAGTACAACCGGCAAGAAACGGATATATGCTGTCGCCAATGCCGGTTCCAACGCATATGACGGAGGGACGTTCAACCTTTCGAAAACTGTCGAAACGGAGGAAGACCTTTTGTCTTCGATATCCAAGTTCAGTGAAAACGCCCTTTCTGATTTCATAATGGTCGGCTCAGCTTCTACCACTGTGGATGGAGAAGCATCAGAACCTGTACTTGAAGCCGGCAACGCCGCATCCAACAATATAACCATCGAAGTCAAAAGGCTCGTCAGCAGAATCAAGATCGGTTCCATCAAGGGCGACTTCACCGCCCCAGGACTTAGGGAGAAAGATTTTGAAGTGAAAAGGATATACCTCATGAATGTCGCCAAACAGGCCGGATATGTCAACGGTTCATGGAAGGATGTCTTCGGGGATGAGGCAAGAGGAACAATCACTGATGCTCCTGAAGGATTCATCTCTGCGGCGGAAGTCGGCAAATACTACGCTTATGCCACCCCTGCGGCGAACTCCACTCAAGCAAACGGATTCTGGAACTGGATGGACCATACAACCTTTCATGAAGGAGACCCTGTGGTCCTGAGCGATGACTCTGCCGTAAAAGATCTCACTCTAAAAGAATATTCTGGAGATCAGGGATTGATCTATTCTTCTGACGAGGCGAGGACTGTTCTTTCAGCGAACACGATGACCCTCAACGAATACTTCTACGCATATCCTAACTCTTCAGTTCCCGCAGAGGAAATGGAGGACGTGGACATGACGACCAAATTGGTCATCGAGACCCAGATAACCATCGATTCTGAGCCCGTCACATATTACTATCCCCTTTCTATACCCTACCTGCAACCCAATTATGCGTATACGATAGGAACTGTCACTATCCACCGCCTTGGTTCCAAGGATCCTTTCCACCCGGTTTCTACAGCGAACTGCACTTTCACTATCACGGTTCGTGATTGGGACACAGGAGAAATTGTAGGCAAGTACAACAACGGTGTAGAAGGCTCCGACGGAGATTTCGAGATTTAAACCAAAGCAGATATCAGTGTCATGATTGGGAGAAACCATAGGATGATTCTGATACCGGCAGCCATGATGTTCGCCGGGGCGGTCCTCTCTGTCTCCTGCTCCCCAATTCTGGAAGACAGGAGCGACTGCCCCTGCATTTTGACAGTCAACACTGCGGAAATATCGCAGACTACAGGTATCATTTCACCTGTCCAAGAAGGCGGGTTGAGAATAAACCTGCTGAATGAAGAAGGGAAAACCATAATAGCGGACAAGGCTGTCAGAAGTATGGACCGAAGAGGAGAGGAAGAATACTCCACAAAGGTGGAGCGTTCCATTTCAGTCCTGTCCAGCAGCATTGGCGGCAAGCATTACAGGATTCTGCCGGAAAGGAGAATGATGGTCCTTGAAAAAGGAAATGAGGCCGACAGTCTGTTCGTCCACCATAGCGTGGTGGATTGCACAGAAGAAACCGCATACGATACCTTGAAGGTCCATAAGGAGTGGTGTACCGTTACTATTCATCTTGCCGGAAATGACCCAAGAAAGAGATACTCTTTCGACATGTCAGGAGAATGGAACGGTTTCATGATGGAATCCATTCCTGTTCCTTGCAAAGGAGATTTCAGGTGCAATACCAGAAAACTATCCGACGGCAGTTTCCAGGCCAGGATACCCCGACAAGGGGACGACTCCCTTCTTCTGGGATTCTATGAAGACGACAGTATGGGCATTCACAGCCGCGAAATAGCTTCATTCCCTCTGGGTAATCTGATCGCAAGAGCGGGATTCGATTGGTATCGTAGAGATCTGCACGACATTGACATCACTATTGACAGTTCATCTCTTGAACTCGGGATCGAAATCTGCCCTTGGTACGGAGGAATCAACATGGGGGACTTGGAACTTTAACCTCGTTCCCCTTTCAAACCAACAAAGAATACCATGTCCTTGAACACAACACTTAAGTCATTGTTAATTATAATATTGTCATCCATTGTATCACTCTGTGCAAATGCACAACAGAATTCCATTTCGACAAACATTTTGGGATATGTGGACTTTTTCACTCTCAATATGGAAGCATCCAGATCCATTAGCCAACACGTAAGTATTGAGGCTGGCATCAAGTACAATCCTTTCGTATTCACGATGGGAGATGAGGACAGCAGCATGAGAGACAAGCAGATATCTACCGCACTGGGATTCAGATACTGGCCGTGGCATGTATACTCCGGCTGGTGGATAGCTCCCAAAGCAAAATGGCAGATGTTCAATACAGGAGGAATCGTATCGAGCAAGACCCGTGAAGGCAACAGGGCAGGAGGAGGTATCACTGCCGGATACACATATATGCTCAACCCACGGTTCAACCTTGAACTCGGCGTAGGCGGATGGATGGGAAAAGAATGGTTCACGGTTTACGACTGCCCCGTATGTGGAGAGATACTCGAAAAGGGCGAAAAATTCTTCATTCTGCCGAATGATATCATTATCGGTGTAAGTTATATTTTTTGAGTCTGATAAAAATGGTAAGGGCACCTCTTTATATTGACCCGATGATAGATTTCGCTTTCAAGAAAATCTTCAAGGAGTCCGGGAAAAAGCATCTTATCATTCGTCCAATCAATGTCATATTCGGCCTCAACATCGCCGATGTAGAAATCGAAGAAAGTGAGCAGCTGGGGATTACAAGTGAAGAAAGAAAAGCCACCCTAGATATGTATTGTACCGCAGAAGATGGCAGCAAATTCCTGATTGAGGTTCAGATATCGAATCAAGAGCATTTCACAGAACGATCTATTTTCTATGCTTCGCGTCTGATCTCCAAGGATGCTTCCCGAGGGGTATGGGACTATAACATACGACCGGTTTTTGTCTTGGGATTACTCAACTTCGACATGAGACATCTTGAATCTTTTTCCCCGGACCCTAATAAATTCATTCACAAATATTCTCTTCTCGAAGAAGAGAGTTTGGAGCCAATGAGCCGGAATCTCCGTTTCGCCTTCCTCGAGATACAGCGGTTCAACAAGAAAAAAGAAGACTGCAATTCTTTTCAAGATCGCTTCTTGTTTGTCCTTAAGAATATTTCTACCTTCGCCATCAAACCAGATTTGTGGGACGACCCTTATTTTGAAGATTTTATGGAAGAAGCTGAATTCGCAAACATGACCGTTGAGCAGCAGGACAAGTACATCATGTCCATGAAACAGAAATGGGACTACGAAAACACCCTCGCTTATAAGGAGAAAAAAGGCATCGAGAAAGGCATCAAAAATACAGCCATGCAGATGCTGAAATACGGCATTCCCATAGCAGATGTAGCAATTATTTCAGGGATAAGCGAGAAAGAGCTGAGTGACATGACCGTTGAGCAGCAGGACAAGTACATCATGTCCATGAAACAAAAATGGGACTACGAAAACACCCTCGCTTATAAGGAGAAAGAAGGCATCGAAAAACAGGCCATCAAATCAGCAAAACTGATGCTGAAATATGATTTGCCGATAAACGAGATCGCCCTTAATACCGGGTTGAGTCCAGAAGTCCTTAATGATATGAAACGAGAACTGGATAACGCTCAATAGGAATCAATCATACCATTCATATACATTGGACGGCATAGCCGTCCTTTTTTCGTCTCCAGAGACCTTCCTTCTTTGTCAGGTTTCGGATTGCTCAAACGGAATACTATTCCTAGATTCGCCGCGATATCAAATTGCTTTCCATCATGACAGAAAAAGAATTAGATCGCCTTGCTCATCAGTCATTCGAGAAATACATCAGGAAGCCTGAAAAAGAACATCTTCTACAAGAAAAGGGATATTTCGACCATGAATACTTATTTGATGCTTTTAAAAAAGGCTTTATCGAAGGCTTTAAAATAGGCTATAAAGAGACACAAATCAAATCAGCAAAACTGATGCTGAAATATGGCTTTCCTCTGCATGAAATCGCTTTATGCACAAAACTGGATCAAGAGGTGCTTGAAAACCTCAAAAGGTCGATGGAAAAAACTCCCAAAGAGCCATAATATCACACTTTCGAGAGATACTCTGCCGTAAAACCTTTCCCGGATTCCATAAGATCTTCGGGGGTACCGCTGAACACGACAGTGCCGCCGGCATCTCCAGCATCGGGTCCAAGATCAATCACCCAGTCGGCAGCTCTTATTACATCCAGATTATGCTCAACGACTATCACTGAATGGCCGTTGTCAAGTAATGCATCAAAAGCCTTCAGCAGTTTTTCCACATCATGGAAATGCAGTCCGGTTGTCGGCTCATCGAAAAGGAACAGTATTTTCCCTTTAGAGCCAGAGTCCTTCATGGACAAGAAACTGGCGAGTTTGATCCTTTGGCTTTCCCCTCCTGAAAGGGTACTGCTGCTCTGCCCCAGTTTGATATATGAAAGCCCCACATCAACCAGAGGTTGAAGTTTCTGAGCGATAGATTGCGCCTCCGGTTCTTTCCCCTGAGAGAAGAACCCTATAGCTTCCTCTACACTCATATTCAGTATATCATCAATATTCTTCTCCCTATATCTGACTTCCAGAATATCCGGTTTGAATCTCTTTCCACCACATGCCTCACATACCATTGTCACGTCCGCCATGAACTGCATCCCGATCTTCACGAATCCGTCTCCCTGGCACTCTGAACACCTTCCTCCGTCCTGATTGAAAGAGAAGAATGAGGGCGAATATCCGTTTATCTTCGCATACTGCTGGTCTGACATCAATTTTCTGATGTCATCGTATACTTTAAGATATGTGACAGCATTAGATCTGGAGCTTTTCCCTATAGGGTTCTGGTCCACATACTCTACTTGTCTTATCCTGTCAAGATTTCCGGACAGTCTTCTGAATGTACCGGGAAGAGGGCCTGTCTCATTGATTTTCCTGAACAATGCTGGATAAAGAATGTCTCCGACCAACGTGGACTTGCCGCTTCCGCTTACCCCCGTCACAACGGTCAAGGCACCGAGAGGGAACTTTACTGTAATGTCTTTGAGATTATGCTCCATAGCGCCCTCAACCGACACGGAATAACTCCAGGACCGTTTTTCTCTGCTCATCTTCGGCCTGTTCCCAGTAAGATACTGCAAAGTAAGTGAGCGGTCCATCGTTGCCTTTGGGACATTCTCCGTGAACTTTCCGTTGAAAATGATCTCGCCACCGCCTGTTCCTGCCCTAGGACCCATGTCAATCAGCAGATCCGCCGCACGGATTATCTCCTCATCGTGCTCAACGACTATCACGGTGTTTCCGATATCCCTAAGACGCTTTAGAACTCCTATGAGCCTATCCGTATCCCTAGGATGAAGTCCAATACTGGGTTCATCCAGAATGTACATTGAGCCCACCAAGGAACTTCCGAGTGCGGTGACAAGATTGATCCTTTGGCTCTCTCCTCCGGACAGAGTATTGGAGTTACGGTTCAGCGTGAGATAAGAAAGACCGACTTCTTTGATGTAGCTCAGACGGGAAACCACTTCCTCTACCGCCTTTTGGACAATGCCCCTTTCATAATCCGTAAGTTCAAGATTATTGAAGAAGTCCAGCAGGGCATCCACGTTCATGGACAGAAGCTCATGGATATTTTTGCCTCCGACTTTCACATAAAGTGCGTCATTCCTTAGACGGCTTCCCTTGCACTCTGTACAAGTCGTCTTCCCGGAGAAACGGCTCAGCATGTATTTGTACTGTACCTTGTACCGGTTGGATTCCACCCAGGAGAAGAACTCATTGATTCCAATAAGGGAATCTTCATCTCCCTCGACACTACGGGAGTTCCAGATAGTGTCCTTCTCTTCTTGGGTCAATTCTGCGTAAGGGGTGAATATCGGAATATTGTATTTCTCCGACAAACGTACCAGATGGTCCTTGAACCATCCCATCTTATCCCCT
>JAEEGL013974972.1_pt1 | contig 14032 bp, 9 predicted proteins | sample 9134231 | NCBI WGS metagenome assembly JAEEGL01 (sample SAMN16246548, study PRJNA631951) | gut metagenome | biome: gut microbiome; feature: rumen; material: fiber-attached | host: Bos | place: Iran: Karaj | collected 2018-10
ACTTTATAAGCTTAAATCTTCTTAAGATTATGGGGTGAAAGCATTTCAGGATCTGTAATCCGCGTTGATCTTAACATAATCGTACGTGAGATCACATCCCCAGGCTGTTGCTTCCTCACTGCCTTCATTCATATCCGCGATGACGGTCACCTCGGGAGCTTTCATTATCCTGACAGCCTCATCCTCGTCAAATCCGAGGGGTACTCCCTTATCAAACACCTTGAGCTTTCCCTCTGAGCTTTCAAAATAAAGTTCCACGTCATTCTGGTCGAATACAGCGCCGGAATAACCCATTGCACAGAGAAATCTTCCGAAATTGGCATCACATCCGAATATGGCCGCCTTGGAAAGGTTTGAACCGACTATAGCCCTGGAAAGTGTGCGGGCATCTTCTTTGGTCTTTGCATTAAGGACCTTTGCCTCAAAAAGCTTTGTAGCACCTTCTCCGTCTGACGCCATACGTCTTGCCAGAAATCTACACACGTAAAACAGTGCTTCCTTAAATGTCTCATAGTCTGTGTTCCGGGAAGCTATCTTTTCATTTCCCGCAAGGCCGTTAGCCATAAGGAGCAGGGTATCGTTTGTGGAGGTGTCGCCGTCAACCGTGATCATGTTGAAAGTGTCCTTTACCACTTCACTGAGGGCTTCCTGCATAAGTTTTTTATCTATTGATACATCGGTCGTAAGGAATCCCAGCATTGTGCACATATTGGGGTGTATCATCCCGGAACCCTTGCTCATTCCGCCGAGAGTAACCGTCTTTCCGCCTGCCTCAAAGGTAACCGCGATTTCCTTATTGACCGTATCTGTAGTCATTATTGCCTTGGATGCCTCGGTCCCGGCCTCCCCGGAATCGGAAAGCGAATCGGACATCATCTTGACGCCGGCTTTCAGTTTTTCCACCGGAAGCTGCATGCCTATCACACCAGTGGATGCAACTCCCACGGTTTCAAAGGGAATACCGAGGGTGTTTTCCACCTCCCTGGCGGTTGCCTCGCATGCGTCAAATCCCTCTTTACCGGTACATGCATTTGCTATTCCGGAATTAACGACCACGGCCTGCATCGGGCCTCCGTCCTTTACTATCTTCTGATCCCACTGCACACAGGCAGCTTTGACTATATTGCTCGTAAATGTCCCAGCGCACTCACAGGGTCTTTCGCTGACGACCATAGCCATATCGGTACGGCCTTTATACTTGATACCTGCTGCGGCTACAGCTGCTCTGAACCCTTTTGCGGAAGTCACTCCGCCCTTTATCTCTGTTATTCCCATACTCTGCTCCTCTATTTATTAAATGCGGTTATGTTTTCTTCATTAAGTGTAAAGTCGTAGTAGTTGAGATCCAGCCTCCTGGTCCAGCCAATACAGTTCCAAAAGGCATTTCCCACATCATTTTTGGTAAACGCTATAAGGCTCACCTTATTGATCTTTTCTGCCTTGAGCGCGTTCATGCAAAAAACGACCATTTCTTTTCCTATTCCGTTTCTGCGAAAATCCTCTCTCACGCAGACATGGTACAAACATCCTCTTCGCCCGTCATGCCCGCACAGGATAGCTCCCACGATCTCACCGTCTGCAGATTCGGCCACCACCGAAGTACCGGGGTTTCTGTCAATGAAACGCCTCACTCCTTCCTCGGAGTCGTCAATGCTGCGGATGGCAAATCCGTGGATGGTCATCCATAAGGCTCTTACGCCCTCATAATCTTCGATTTTCATGCTTCTAACGGTGTAATCCATATATTCCCTCTTTTTTTCTGATTTTCGTTTCACTTTTAATAGGATAACACTTTTACCGGATTTGTCCACTGTTTTTTTATTTTTATGCAGGATTTTTTATATTTCCTGTATATTTATGCATATTTACTTGAATAATTTGTACTGTCGGCGAATATTTATACCAATTTTTTTAAATTACTTCTTGCGTTTCTTTATCACAGGTTGTATAGTAGCAGATAGATAAAAAAATAACATGTTTTTATATAAACATAACCGAAAGGAGAAATCATGAAAGAAAAAGTAATTCTTGCCTATTCCGGCGGCCTTGACACCACTGCTATCATTCCGTGGCTGAAGGAGAATTTTGATTACGAAGTAATCTGCGTATGTGTGGATTGCGGTCAGGAGGAGGAGCTTGACGGACTTGAGAAGCGTGCGAAAGACTGTGGCGCCTCAAAGCTTTACATAGAAGATGTAACAGATGAATTCTGTGACGATTACATCATGCCCTGCGTAAAGGCAGGCGCTGTTTATGAGAATAAGTACCTTCTGGGCACATCAATGGCAAGGCCTCTTATCGCAAAAAGGCTTGTAGAGATAGCCAGAAAAGAGGGAGCTTCCGCTATCTGCCACGGTGCAACCGGTAAAGGAAACGACCAGATACGTTTTGAACTCGGGATCAAGGCTCTCGCTCCCGATCTCAAGATCATCGCTGCGTGGAGAAACGAAAAGTGGACTCTCGATTCCCGCGAGTCCGAGATCGAATACTGCCGTCAGCACGGGATCAACCTTCCCTTCTCGGCAGACAGTTCCTACAGCCGCGACCGCAATATCTGGCATATAAGCCATGAGGGACTTGAGCTCGAGGATCCCGCAAACGAGCCCAATTACGATCATCTTCTCGTCCTCGGTGTCACTCCCGAGAAGGCACCCGATGAAGGTGAATATGTGACCATGACCTTCGAGGCGGGCGTTCCCACAAGCATTAACGGCGAAAAGATGAAGGTTTCCGATATCATCAGAAAGCTCAACGCTCTCGGCGGAAAGCACGGAATCGGAATTATCGATATTGTTGAAAACCGCGTTGTCGGAATGAAGAGCCGCGGCGTGTACGAAACTCCCGGCGGAACCATTCTGATGGAAGCACACGATCAGCTCGAAGAGCTTATCCTTGACAGAGATACCTACGCATTCAAGAAAGAGGTAGGCGGAAAGTTTGCAAGCCTTGTTTACGAAGGAAAGTGGTTTACCCCGTTGCGTGAAGCCGAGCAGGCATTTATCGATTCCACTCAGAAGTATGTAACCGGAGAAGTCAAGTTCAAGCTTTACAAGGGCAATATCATCAAGGCAGGCACCACATCACCCTACTCACTCTACAATGCAAGCATTGCTTCCTTCACCACCGGAGATCTTTACGATCACCATGATGCCGAGGGATTTATCAATCTCTTCGGTCTTTCAACAAAAGTTCGTGCAATGAAGCAGCAGGAGCAGGGCATCGATCCTCTCTCGATCAATTGATTGCGAAAGGGCTTTATGCCGCGTAAATAAAGTGATCTGTAATCAAAACACCCGTTACGTTTTCTATTACGTAGCGGGTATTTTTTATCTATAATATCCTGCAGCTTCAGAGCTGATATCCCGTGGAATTATATTACTCCCCGGATCCCGGCTCAGAGTCTGCTTTTTCTGCAGTTTCTCCGGAAACATTGTCTTCAGGCGCCCCTGCTTCATCTTTACCGATTCCTACAGTGTGCAGCATAGTCTTTCCGATTCCGGCAAATCCGCTGCCCAGCCCCTTTCCGACTTCCTTCCAGCTTCCGTCACTGTACACGGTGCTGTTTGGCTCCTTTTCGACATTTTCGCCGTTCTCATCCTTAGTTGCTCCGTCAGCCCAATCTACCACCTTATCAGTTGTAGTCTGTGCGGATCTGACAAAAGTCTTCCCAAAGTTTTTAAACGCATGTCCAAGTTCCGTTCCGCTTTCTTTCCATTCCTGTTTTGACATCTGATCATCTCCTTTCACATTTCCAAAAATGTACACTGTAAGGTTCGAGAAGGCTTCCGCCTCCGAAATCATGCTCCTTGCCGGTGATAAGATCCACGGCCTTTCCGCAGCCGGCGTCAAAATGTGCCGTAAAAGGCTCTCCGTCCATATTAATGGCCACAAGTACCCTCTCATCCTCACAGGATCTTCTGAATATGCACTGCTTGTTGGTGAGAAGCACCTGGCCGAAATCTCCGTAATTAAGCGCCTTGGAGCTTTTCTTTGCTTCTGCGAGCTTCGAGATGAATTCGCTTAATTCATTCCACTCCGGCTTGTCAAAGCATGCTCTGAGAGCCGGATCGCCCTCCTCTTTTCTCGCCTTCGCGCCCCACTCACTTCCGTAATATACTATGGGTATTCCCGGCATACCGAAGCACATTCCGTATATAAGAGGCAAATGTGCTTCATTCTGAAGTATGGAGGCAACTCTTGTCACATCGTGATTGTCACAGAAGCTGAACAGATGCGAGCCTCTGGCCACTGTCCAATCCTCAGGCCCGAACAGTCTGGCCAGGGAATGTATGATCTCAAACATATTATAGCTGTTAAAAGCTGAGTACAGGCCCTTATAGCACTGATAATTGGTCAGGGAGTGAAGATTCTTGGCTGCCAGCATACGTCCGTATTCCCCGTGCAGCACCTCGCCCACAAGGAAAAAGTCCTCTTTTATACCGTCACAGTGTGCTCTCAGCCTTCGGCAGAATTCATCACTCAGGCAATAAGCAACATCAAGCCTTAATCCGTCTATATCAAATTCACTGATCCATCCGCTTACACAGTCCAGAAGATATCTGACCACATCTTCGTTGCCGAGATTCAGCTTTACCAGATCGTAATTTCCTTCCCATCCCTCATACCATAAGCCGTCATTATAGTTGGAATTGCCGTCAAAGGCGATCCTCGAAAACCAGCTTACATACGGTGAATTTTCCCGCTTTTCAAGCACATCCCGGAAAGCCCAGAAGCCACGTCCCACATGGTTGAACACTCCATCAATAACAACCTTTATTCCATTTTGATGAAGTTCGTCGCATACCTTCTTAAAGTCAGCATTTGTGCCGAGTCTTGTATCGATCACTTTATAATCACGGGTGTTATATCCATGGGTATCGGACTCAAAAACAGGTGAAAAATAGATTGCATTTACTCCCAGTTTTTTGATATGAGGTATCCAATCGATCACTTTCAGGATCCTGCTCTGCGGTACTCCGTCGTTTTCAAATGGCGCGCCGCAGAATCCCAGCGGATAGATCTGATAAAAAACACTTTCATAAGCCCACATTTTTTTCAGTTCTCCTTTCTGTCCCTTCTGATAACATAGTAGTCCAAACCTGGGATTTATGTCAACTTTTTCTCCCCATATAATGGTACCCGGATCCGGCTTACATAATGATCAACCCATAACACCTGACTTGACACTTGCAAATTTTTCCGTTGCAAGTCTGACACTGTTACTATTGTCATAATCATTTGTCGGTAATCCACAGCGAAAGGTATTGATTTCAGGGAATCTATCCACTTAATCCACAAAGTTATCCACAATTGTCATTTTTGTCATAAATTGCAGAAAATGCATGTCATATGCTGTTTTCGTGAAATTATGACGTCAAATATAAAGATTAAAAGTTAACATAACTTATATATTTTGCCTTAAAAAATAATAAAAAATTGCACCTGTTTCTTTTATTTCGGACGTAATTTATGTGAACCTCTTTCCCGGAGCTCCGCCTTATATTCCCCGGATTCCCAGAATTCTTTTAGCTTGTCTTCTGCATCTGAGGCACAGATCCTTGTCAGCTTATCCCATTCTCTGGGGTATAGGGTTTTATATGAATTTTGAAGAAAACGATCATCCAGGAGCGCTATGATACCGCGGTCGCTCTCGGTCCTTATGACTCTTCCCGCAGCCTGCAGAACCTTGTTCATCCCCGGATATCTGTATGCATAATCGAATCCGTCCTCACCCGTAGCTTCAAAATGGTTTTTTAACAGTTCCCTCTCAAAGCAAACCTGCGGCAATCCGGTTCCCACTATGACGGCTCCGACTAGCTTTTCTTCTTTAAGGTCAATGCCTTCGCTGAATATACCACCGAGCACACAAAAAGCAGTGATCCGCGACTCTTTCTCGAAAAGCTCGAGGAACATCTCCCTGTCGTCCTCAGACATGCTCTCTTTCTGCATCACAATGTATTCCGTCTCCCGGGGCGGCCCGGCCTGAGCAAACAAAGCCCCCTCTGCCATGTCCGCATCCAAAGCGCCGAGCTCAAGATACTTATCATATACGCTGTGCATAAAGGAATGAGACGGGCAGAAAACTATATAATTGCCCGCATGAGCGCCGACAATACTCTTTATATGCTCCGCTATCCTTACATATTCCTCATCGGACCTTCTGGTGTACCTGCTCGTGACATCATCCGCAATAAATATACCTCTTTTATCCGGATCGAAAACAGATTTCGCATACACTTCATAATCTTCCTGAGAGCCTCCCAAAAGCTTTTTGTAATACTGGATCGGCAGAAATGTGGCGGAAAACAGGATCGTACTTACTGCATTATCCATGCACTGTCTAAGATTTTTGCTCGGATCAACGCAAAAAAGCTTGATCATAAAGCTCCCGTCGTCACAGAGACTTGCATATTTGACGTAGTTTTCGTCGAGTTGCTCGTATATTTCAAGGAAATGAGAGATATCAAAGTAGAAATCCAGCAGTTCACGGGCTGCTTCCGGGGCATTCTGCTCCCTTTCTTCCAGATAGTCACTTATTGTAGAGTGCAATCTCGTAAGAGGTGTTACAAAACCATCTATGCTCTCCAACACCCTGCTTCCGTTACACTCCCTCTTCATCTCCAAAAGTTTCCTGTTACATTTATCCAATCCGGAGATTATCCTGTCGGCGTAACCCCTTTTAACCAAAATACTCTTACCTCCGTGTCGTTTTCCACTTCCGGAGGTGAAATACAGAGAATCAAGCGTCGAATCCGGTGTAGAATCTGCTGTCATTTCGTCTGTCAACTCATTTGTCACTGCATCAGAATCCGAATTATCCGACTCGCTCGTCATTATTTCTGAAACACCGGATTTTTCGGCGATACCCGGCGTTATTAAATTCAATAACATCTGTCCTTCTATCTCATTACGTCTACTGACATGTGCGGTTTCCGACACTATCGTCTCTTTTAAAGAGTGCTTAAGTGACAGAAATGACTCCTTAAAAAGCACCGCGCTGAACATTTCTCTTCCCCTTTCGAGAAGATTGTGTGCTTCATCTATCAAAAAAAGGTATTCTCCGCCTGCGGAATCGCCGAAAAACCGCTCCAGCTTTACGTCCGGATCAAATACATAGTTATAATCACAGACAATCGCGTCAGAAAACAGAGTCGCATCAAGCGTGAGCTCAAAAGGGCATACCTCATATCTTTTTGCATACTCCTCTATAACAGCCCTTGTGAGCACTTCCTCCCCCATAAGCATCTCGTAAAGGGCTTCGTTTACCCTGTCATAATGTCCCTTGGCGTATGGACATGCGTCGGGATTACACTCCGTTTTTTCCGCAAAGCATATCTTCTCCTTAGCCGTGACAGTGACACTTCTGAATCTCAGGCCACCCTTTCTGAGGGTCTCAAAGGTCTCCTCTGCCACGGTTCTTGTGATGGTTTTTGCCGTCAGATAAAATATTCGCTCCGCTTTACCTGCCCCGACAGCTTTTACGGCCGGAAAAATCGTTGTAACCGTTTTTCCGACTCCGGTAGGTGCCTCCAGAAAGAGTTTTTTCTTTTCCGATATAGTCTGATACACCTGTGTGGCAAGTTCCTTTTGTCCCTTCCTGTAATCGAAGGGGAACTCCAGCTTTGATGCGCTCTCTTTCCTTTGCTTGTACTGTCTGCACTGTAAAACAGCCCACTTATCGTATTCTTTAAGCAGCCCTTTAAACCACTTCTCCAGCTCTTTGAAGGTGTAGTCCTGATAGAAATACCTGATCTCTTCCGTCTCGAGATTACAGTATGTTATCCTGACCCTTACTTCCTCCAGCCCCCTGTCGGCCCCGTACATGTAGGCATAGCATTTAGCCTGAGCCAGATGGACCGGGACAGGTTCCTTCATGTGTTCAAGCTTACGATATGTACCCTTTATCTCATCTATAGTTACTCCTTCGGCATTTTCGATGATACCGTCGGCCCTTCCCTCAATACATATGGCATATTCCTTCTTTTCACATGAAAAATACAGGGGAACCTCCGGAGCATAATCCGGCCCCATTTTCCCCTGTATCTTGCGATGGATCCTGCTTCCTTCCTGCATAGCCGAAAGCGTACTGCCTCCGAAGCGGTTATCGATATCTCCGCCCCTTAACAGGAACTCCACAAATGATCTTACCGATATATTGATCAGAAACAGATCCTTTTTTTCGTTTTCTCCCATAAAACCCTCATTTCCCCTTTATCCCCGGGTAAAAAGCTTCAAACATTTCGTTTTTGTATTCCGAAGTGTATTCTCCTGCCCAAAGAAGTTCCTTGATGACATCCAGTTTTCCGTTTCCGGTCATTTCCGTAGACGACATGTACTCCGAATAATCTGACGATACAACTATCAACGGTAATTCTCCGTTTCCGTCATCAGCAATTCTGATATACTCTCCCACATCTTTCCGCATCACTTCTTCGCTGTAGGACTCCAGATCGGGCCACGAATTAAATGCCGGGGGCATCTGCAGATAGAAAGAAAGAGAAGGGATAAAACCGTATGTAATGATCTCGCTTTTCCCGTAGAGATCCTTTTCGGATACATATTCATACAATCCGCTGACAGCTTCCGCTCTTTCTTCCGACATTCTGACACCTTTTAAGGTTGCGGGGGCATCTACCCTATGGTCGGCATTTACGGCCGGTTGAGCATCAACAAATACATAATTTGCTCCGAATATTGCAAATCTCACAAAGCATACCGCACAAAATGCGGCTATCACACTGCCCGCTGCCGCCATGACCGGCTTTCCAAAGGCCTTAAAGCATGTGCATATAAACCAGGGCAAGGCTATGAAAAGGTTGTTGAAAGTAAGGACTATTCCGTTATTACTGCCGATGGGTGTGACAAGTATAAGCAGTATTACAAGGCCTGCAAGCAGTTTGTCCTTTTCGGAAAAATCTTTAAATCCTGCAAAGATAACATATACGCCAAGCAGCATCATCAGATAGGTAAGCACCGTCCCGGGGATTTCAAGCGATGCCCCGTCGGTAGATCTTCCGGAAAAGAATCCGGTCAGAAATAAAAATGCTACAGAAGAAACTGAGGTCATCAGGCAGAGCACCCACATTACGGCAGAAACAGATTTCTTTTCTCTTGCTCCCGATCTCCCTGCCAGAAAAGCAAAAAGACCGGACACAGCCGCAAATGCCAGAAGTGCCAATACCCATTTGGTGTTTCGCAGATACCCGAAAATAACACTGGCAAGCATCTCCTTGGATGAATAATGATATGAAAGCCTTGGAATATCAAAAAGCCTCTTTATTCCCGAAATGTACTCACCGATTCCGTATCTTATGCCGATGAATCCCAGCACAATAGCTATTACGGCAATGTATCCACCCAGGAAAACAAGTGTCCTTACTGCCGCCTTTTTAAGCTCGTCGGAAAAAGCAGGCCTGACCTCTTTTCTTTTCCGGAGCACACACACAACTCCGTATGCCCATATAGCAATAATAAATACTATCTCCGGGAGATTGGAAAACCTGACAAAAACATTAAGCCCTATAAGCGCTCCCGGCACAGCCATAAAAGGCAGCCTGTCATCGCTCATTCCCATATACATAAAGATCAGAGCAAGGTGCATAAAAAGATAAGTGAGGAAATTATAGATCAGGGAGGTCGGGCACCAGCACAGGCTGAGGGAAATCATCTCCCCAAGGAAGACGGGGATCGGATCCATTTCCAGCTTACGTGTGCAGAAAATAAAAGAAATAACAGCTGTTCCCGCCGGGAGCAGCGCAGTATACACGTTCATCCCTATGAGAGTCTTTCCAAAGGGAAGCAGCGTAAAAAGATGCCCGAGAGCTGTTGAAAGATATGTTGAAAAGAGCCACATGGAATCCATGGACCCGGGCCCCATGTATTCAAAGTTGGAGTAATTATATCCCGTATCCCACAGATCAAGGCCGATATTCACATGCCTCATGGGATACAGCGCCAAAACCGCAATAAAAAGCGCATTACTTATCTGAGCAGAATACCGCGAATTTTTCATTCCTGTAAACAATTTCATAATCTCGCGCCTCAATCAGTTTCATGATAAGAAGCCACTTATCGTCTGTGATCTCTTTAAAGTCTTCCTCGTCATTTTCACCATCAGCATACCTGGCATACGATACATCCGTGATGATGAGGGGCAGTGCCTCTTCTTTCCTGTTTATGACTTCTTTGATCCTATCCTTCATAACATCGTATCTGTATGAAGGCAGATCCATCCAGGGGTTAAAAGCCGAAGGCATCTGCAGATAAAAAGAAAGTGAAGGGATATATCCGTATGTGATCAGATCAAGATCTTTAAGGTTATTTGCATCGACAAAATGGATCAGGCCAAGCATCTGCACGGCCTTCTCCTCGGACATTCTGATCCCTTCCAGTGTCTTTCCCGCAGTCATCTTGAAGTGAGGATCCTCTGCATTTCTGGCCTCGGCAAAAGTAAATCCGTACCCGAACAGTGTAAACACCACAAGATTAAGAAGGAGTACTGCGATCGCTGTTATCTTGAGGGGATAGAAGGAAAAATAGCTCTTTATCACCGCAAATATCCGTACTACCCTTTTCTTTTTTTTATACTTATCCGGAAGTCTCTTAAAAGCGTAACCGGGCTTTTCGGATTTTCTCAGCAGCATGTATACCCTGTGAGCGAACCACGGAAGGGCTATAAAAAGATTGTTAAACGCCGGAAACAGCCCATTATTGCTGCCTATGGGAGTAACCATGATAATGATGATAACGATCCCTGCCATAAGCTTATTGTTGATCTTCTCCCCCGGGAGAAAGATAACAACCGCTGCCCATACGACCATGACCGAGAGAAGGAACACGGCAGGCCGGATGATGGCATTGTAACTTGCATGATCTCCGTCGCTGAAGTTTGCTATAAGAAGCCAGTAAACACATCCGCCGGCAGCTATCGTTGCCGCAAAATATCCCAGTCCGATAAAACTGAATTTTCTTCCGAAAACGCCCTTTGTAACAACGGATATGTCAAATCGGGCATCCATGAACTTTCCCACTGCCACTGCAAGTACTCCGCATGCGGCAAAAAAGACCACCCTCTGGATCCAGTAAGAATTGGTGATATAAGTATTTAAAATCGACATTATCATCGACTTTGCGGAATACCCCGTAGCCACTTCCTGCATTCCGAAAAGACGTCTGATCCCGTTCACATACTCCAAAAAGCCGTACCGCAGGCTTATAAATCCCAGCACACCTGCCACCGCGGCAACGTATCCGAGGATACACCATACAGTCCTGATCCCGGTACGTTTGAGAATATCCGCACGGTCTCTTTTCCTTAGCGCAGCAGACTTTTCTTCTTTGCTTTCGGCTATGGCTTCGAGAATGCAATATCCCCATACCGTAAATATGAACAATACTTCCGGAAGGTTTGAAAACCTGACAAATACGTTCAGCCCAAGACATACCCCCGAGATAAGCAGAAACCTCCTCTTGCTCTGTGTAAGTCCCACATACAGACCTATTACCGCAAGCAGCATAAGAAAATATGTCAGATAGTTGTATAAAAGAGCTGTCGGGCACCAGCAGAGATTGATCGCCGCGAATTCTGCGACAAACACCGCCGGCTTGGAATATTTCAGGTGCTTTGTGCAAAAAACATAGGAAATGACGGCGATAAGACTCACCGTAAGAGAAGTATAAAAATTCAGACCGAGAAGTGTCTTTCCAAAAGGCAGAAGTGTAAGCAGATGACCTACTGTGTTGGAAAGATAAGTAGAAAACAACCACATCGGATCCATGGATTTAAGCCCCATGTATTCGAAGTTGGCGTAATTGTAGCCTGTATCCCAAAGATCAAGGCCTACATGTATATGCCTCAGCGGATAAAGAGCAAGGATCAGGACTGCCACTACCTCCAGCGCACGCCTGATCTGCTTGCTTTTATTCACTTTTTTGACCGTTATCCCAAACATATGTTTAGTATATCATTTATTCTCTTTCGGTGCAATAGTACATCATCTGGTTGACGATCTCGGGGTAGACCCACTCAAGGCTCGTACGGTCGATCAACCTGAAGTTTTCACCGTCAGATTTATATGCGTTATTATCCCAGTAGCAACAGGTCATTCCGTACTTTCTGGCAGTTGCAACATAGTACGCCGTAAACTGCATTCTCGAATCAAGATTATCCTTATCAAGAGCTCCAAATTCATCTATAAGCACAGGGATTCCTTTACAAACATATTTTTCATAAAGCCTTTTCATAAAGTAATCGATATCATCCGTGCCTTTTTTTGTAGCGATCTCAAAGACCTTCGTTCCCTGCCTGTTGAGTGCAAAGTCATAAGGAGTGTATGCATGAGCATTCACTATTATCCTGTTTTCAGCTGATGCGTTGGGGTCTTCCGGAATAGCGAAATAATCATTCAGCTCAAATTCGGGTGAAGCCGCATACCCGGGAACAAGAATGTATCTTGAAAGGTTGAACCCCTTGCCGTTTGCACGGATGGTATCCACACCCTTCTGATTCATTCTGTTAATGCAATCCAGCGCTTCCTGCGCCTGAGGCGAATCGATATCTTCTATCCACCACTCCATATCCGTTCCCTTGAGGCGGGGCTCGTTCATGATCTCAAAAATAAGATGCTCATCATATTCCGCAAATCTGTCAGCGAGTTGTTCCCATATGTGACCGATATACTCCTCCGACCTTTCAATACAGTCATATGAAGGATACATGTAATTGACATCATCATCGTGATGGATGTTGATTATCACATACATGCCCTCATCCAGAGCCCACGATACAACTTCCTCGTATCTGTCAAGCCACTCTGTGCTGATCCTGTCATCGGCATCAACATGATTATGCCAGGATGCGGGAATCCTGATCGTTTCGAAACCGGCTTCTTTTAACGAATGGATCAGTTCTTTGGATGTCTTGGCTCCGCACCAGGCCGATTCGTAATCAAGCTCATTGGTCAGCCAGTTGCAGTCTGCAGCATCAAAGGTATTCCCGAGATTCCATCCCATCTTCATATCCCGTATGAAGTTCAGCGCCTCATTATCCGGTATATCAAGCTTTACGCCCGTATCTACAAGAACGATCCCGTCAACCACATCGCCGGGTACGGGAATATAGGGCTCCTGCTCCGTCTCCGCAGTACCCTCCGTGTTTTCTTCTTTGTTATTATCCTCTTTTGTTTCGTTCTTGTCAGAAGTATCCGTCACCCCTGTATTATCTGATGCAGGTCCGGGGTTCCCCCCGGTGCACGCCGTCAGCGAGATCATCAGTCCCGCCAGTATAATGCTTACGATCTTTTTTTTCATAATCATGATCCTCTTATCTAAGTCTGTATTTTAAAACTTTTATCCCGACCTTTATTTATCTTTAAATATGATCAGTGAGAAAATGCTTCCCGAAAAGATCACGGTCATAATGATTATAAACGGCCAGCTCACTATCATTTCGTTCCTGAGCAGGGTGTAAGAGCCCACATAGGCAATAAGATTCTGAATCACATGCACCGCAAGCGGAGCAATGAACGACCCGTAATACTCATATGCCAGTGCTGCGATACATCCAAAAATGAAACCATATATACCCTGTACGATGTTTCCGTGATATATTCCGAACACCACAGCCGATGCCACGATTGCAGTAAGAATATATGTGTACCTGCGAAGAGTGGTATATATTATCCCTCGGAACAGCAGTTCCTCCGCCACCGGTCCGATGAGGCAGTAAACCACAATACCTATCGCCAAGTGGCAGCTGTACTGGCTCTGGGCCACCTGCCTGTAACTCTCCGAAGCGGCCGTAGCCTGTACCTTTATCGCTGCCGTCTGTGTGGCCAAAGTAAAGGCAGCAACAAAGACCACTCCCAGAATATACAGATATACCGGCTTTCTCACCATGTTTGCGTGCCTGGTATCCCTATCTGTCCTGCGGATAAGCTTCACGGCCACAAAGGCAAGCGGAACGGCGGCTATCAGGTATTCCAGTCCGCCTATGACAGTTCCTATATTTCCCTGATAAAAAGCCGAACTAAAG
>JAEEGL015481264.1_pt1 | contig 14032 bp, 16 predicted proteins | sample 9134231 | NCBI WGS metagenome assembly JAEEGL01 (sample SAMN16246548, study PRJNA631951) | gut metagenome | biome: gut microbiome; feature: rumen; material: fiber-attached | host: Bos | place: Iran: Karaj | collected 2018-10
GCAGGAATTAAGGTGGCGTTGAAAGAAACTGCATTTAGGCAGGAAATCTTTTTTGGCGTCATTCACTATGTGGGCATCTATTTTGTCAGCGCTCCTTTTTCTGTTAAACTTGTTTTGGCCGTTCTTTGGCCCTTGATTCTGTCTGCCGAATTGATCAATTCCGCAGTGGAACAGGTAGTAAATCATATATCTCCCGAGTGGAACGAATTTGCCAAATATGCAAAGGACATGTGCAGTGCCGCAGTTGGAATACTTATTTTTACAACTGTTTGCACGTGGTGTGCGGTTCTGATCCGTGTTCTTTTGTAAAATTATCAGGATCAGCTTTTACTGTATTTATTCAGAAAAGGTAGAGGCATGAGTAAAAGATGAAGATTATTGATACAGAAATAGAAGGGCTTAAGATCATCGAGCCGGATGTGTTTGGTGATGCGCGGGGATGGTTTTGCGAGACGTACAACGCGGAGCGTTATCGCAAGGCCGGGATTGAAAACGTCTTTGTGCAGGACAACGAAAGCTTTTCGTCGAAGGGTGTGGTGAGGGGTCTGCATTGGCAAGCTGCGCCGCATACGCAGGCGAAACTGGTGAGGGTGATTCAGGGCGCGGTCTGGGATGTGGTTGTCGATATCAGGAAAGGTTCGCCGACCTTCGGAAAGCACATCGCCGTGACGCTGACAGGCGAGAACAGAAAGCAGTTCTACATTCCGCGCGGGTTCGCGCATGGCTTCATCGTCCTGGAGGACAACACGCTGTTCAGTTACAAGTGCGACAATCTCTATTGCCCCGCGGCCGACCGTGGAATGCGATTCGACGACCCGGCTCTTGGAATCAAATGGCCGGATATTGGAGTCCCATTGATTCTGTCGGCGAAAGACCAAAAGCATCCTCTGTTGGCCGACATCATGCCATGGGAAGATGAAGCATGAGCGGCTGCACATATCAAATATGTGACGTACCGCGTGATTGGGCTGATCGCTCGGATTGGTGATTTTTGGAACTGAACATCTGAGTCTGAGTTAATTTTGTGAACGGATGTGTAGTGTTGCCATGAAACGGCTATTCATATCGAGTGTGCAGAAGGAATTCGAGCACGAACGGGCTGCAATCAAGCGGATGATTGAGTCCGATCCGATACTGAAGCCGTATTTCACTGTGTTTGTCTTTGAGATAGATGCACCGGCTTCGGACAAATCCACGCAACAAGTCTATCTGGGAGAAATCGAGAAAAGTGACATCTATCTTGTCCTGATTGGGAATCGATATGGATATTGCCGTGAAGGGGAATTGTCTCCAACGGAACAAGAATTTGACAAAGCCAGGGAACTGGGACTCACGAAACTGGTAATGGTGAGAGGTTCGGACAACTCGAAGCGAGAAGATCGTGAAGCGCGCTTCTTGGACAAGGTTTCCAAAGAACGTGTGCGCGTCAGATATCAGGATACGGAACCGGAACAGGCGGTCGAAGACCTGCTGGACGAGGTGCGGAACAGCCTTCGCGACATCATGCTTGACGACGGCATTTTGTCGGAGAAGCCGTTTGAAGATCAGTGTCTGGCCGATGCTTCGCTGGAGGACATTGATGCGGCCCGAATCGCTTGGTTTGTCGAGAGAGCCGTCCGTATACGTCAGGCCAAATATCCACCAAACCCGTCGGTTGTTGACGTCCTGCGGTCATTGCACTTGTTTGACGCTAAGCGGAACGCGCCGACGAAGGCAGGTGTGCTACTGTTCGGGCGTGACGTACAGGGACCGTTTCCCAGTTCTGCTATAAAGTGCGCGTGTTATCCAGGAACGGAAAAGCGCAAGCCCAACATTGACATGGAGCTTGTCGAGGGAGATCTGTTTCTGATGGCTGACCAGGCGATAGCATTCATCAGCCGACACCTGAATCATGGTGCCGGAGTACATAGCCACGGCGCGGCAGCGGACGATGTGGACGAGATTCCGAACACGGTGATCGCCGAGGCCGTCAACAACGCAATCGCCCACCGAAACTATGCGAGCATTGGCAGCATTCAGGTTGAGGTCTATTCGGATCGCGTGGAGGTCATTAGTCCAGGACGGATCCATCGCGCGATAACCGTTGCCGAATTGTACAAGAAGCACGAGTCGTTTGCCACGAATCCGCGAATCGCCCGCGCCATGTACCAGGTGAAGTACATCGAGACAATTGGGACAGGACTTACCGATTTACTGAAAGAATGCAAGGCAAAGGGGCTTAGGGAACCTCTTTTGGAGGAGGTTTCTGGTCGCTTTCGCATTGTCATCTGGCGCCCGGCCCCCGCAACCAATAGGGGGGACAATGGGGGGGGCAATAGGGGGGACAATTCCTTTGTGGGTCTTCCCAATGAACAGCGTCGCATTTGTGAGATATTGATCGAGAATCCAAGGACCGCAATCCGTAAGATAGCATCAACCTTAGATGTTAGGCCAAGAACTGTCGAGAAACAGATAGCCGCATTGAAGACAAAGGGTGTACTTGCCCGTGAAGGCGGTACGCGTGGTTTTTGGAAGGTGACACTACGAAAAGATGGCTGAATTGTTTTCGCACGGGGTTGAAGTTGGAAGGTTTGTTGATGGGGTGGAGGCGGCGGGTGTGGAGTTCTTCGCCGGTGTGCCGGATTCGCTGCTGAAGAGCTTCTGCGCGTATGTGACGGACACATGAGAGTGTGAGACATTGGAGGATTGCATAATGAGGAATACATTAGATCTAGATAACAATACTATTGAGAAGCTTACCGCTGCTTAGAGCGGGTTTTCGTGTATAACTGACACAACACGAAATTGGAGGTCTGATTATGAGGAAACTATTAGCAAAATTATTTGTTATATGGCTCGTTGCTGGCGGTGTAACTATAGTAGTTACATGGGTTGTTCATCAAGTTAATCCAAACTTGATTCAAAATCCAGAGGTTTTTTGGCTGTCCTTTTGGCAAACTACGGCTTCCGTTGGTGCTGTTGTTATGGCTCTTTATGGCGATGACATAAAAAGCGGATTGCATATGCCCAATATAATTTTTACAATGAGTCCTAAAGTACCTTTGACGTGCGTTGTAGGTGAGAATCGGCCAAAAGCATCAGATGATAAGTCTAAAGTCGCTGAAATCTATGGTGAAATCCAGAATACTTCAGGGGTTACAGCTCGGAATTGTCAAATTGTAACTGATGTGATATTGGCTTCGACGGGCGAAAAAGATTACACTATAAAATATGATTTTTGTCAAACACCTTTTATGTATATAAATGACTATGATCGAGTAGGGGAAGCAGACTTACCCCAAGCTATTAAGCGCCATATAAAAGTTGCGGTGTTGGCAGAAAGCACAAACTCATCCTCCCTGAATAAGGATGAGGAGCCTTTGGGATCCAGACCTGTTACTCTTCGTATTGCTCTTGCCGATCGGACACGTGCTGATAGTTATATACACATTGATAAACGACTAAAGCATATACTTATCCCGATTTGTATTGTTTCATCAAACTGTGAAACTCAACGTAAAGTTATTCATATCCATTGGGGAGGAGAAAAGTTAGATGAATACACTGATAGTACATTGTTTTCCGTTGAAGTGCTAGAAGTTAAGAAGGTAATTCCGCTTTTGGCAGAATCAGTAGACAAAAAACGAATTGGAGCGAATTAAAATGAATCATATGTATCTTATTGTCGTTGATTTAATTAGCACTACGCATGATTATGCTCATTTGTATAATGCAATCAAACAGTTTGGGGCCTGGTGGCATTACCTAAATAATAGTTGGATAGTGCGCACGCAGCAACAGCTAGACTTGATGGTTGAGACACTTCGTGCACATATAGCGCAAGGGGATCATTTTATGATCGTAGACATATCTAATATGCCTAGAAATGGGTGGATGCCTCGTGATGCGTGGGAGTGGTTGAGGAATCACGAAGCAGATACAAATACAGGGACATCTCAGACAACAACTACAAATGAGTAATTGTATCTACAAGAATCAGCTTGTTACAATTGGTAGCAGTGGCGAGCTTCATGTAGGCTTCATTGTGGGAGTATCGCATTAGTAAGGCAAGGAAAGTGATGAGAACGCTTCCGTGTTGTATGAGATAAAATGTGCATTTACAACTCTAACCACTTCCGGATCTCCTCTGTCTCTGATCGCAGAATGGCATTAAACATCATTGCCATGTATGGCCATAGCCTGTATGCGCTTGTGAATGGTTTGGATGTGGATGATGGAGCGAGGGAGATTACGGATTGACGGTGGCACTGAAGCTTCTAAGGTGAAGAACACGAGATGATGCGGTGTTGAAATGAGCGGAAAGCATTATTACAAGGATGCGTAGATTGCGTGAATGTGAGTAGGAAAGATGTCCCCGAATCGTAGAATAGCGTTGAACATTTTTGCCACGTATGGGCGGAGTCTGTATGCGCTCATAATCGGGTTGTTTTGCGGGCGGTGGACCCTGATGGCGGTGGGCTCGGTGGAAATATGGTATAATACGCACTGAAAGCATGATGAAGAGTGTTGAGGGAATGAAGGTGGCGGCGAACCGGCTTGCAACATGGGCGGCGACCATTGCAAATCCGGACATACACAGTTGCTGACCCTTTTGAGCTGTTTCATCATGGGGTCACTCATGGTATTTACTTTTTAACCATGTTACCGCAGAATGAAATCTAACAAAAGGAACTAAAAGATGAATAAGAGGAAAATGTTTAAAGGATTTGCTATTGCCGCTATAATGTTGGTGATAGGTATAATAATCGTGCTTGTAAGTGGCGGATTTGCTGGTCTTGTATCGAGTGTTGGAACGGCGCTGGCAACACTTGGCATAAGTCATGCTTTGCGAACCTTTGAAAGCCGCAATGCAACAGGTCCGGTGACTACCATTGGTTCTGCGTCAGTTGAGAATGGGACTCTAACTTTTTATAAAAATTGAGATACAAGTGATATGAGATGTGTGCACACAGGAAGCTGTATGCGGGAAAACTGCTTGTACGGTTCGTCGAGGGGACGGGCGTACCCTACGGGGGCGTCCCGCTTTACTCTACACCCCATAGTATTTATGATCCCATAGTATTTAACTTATAACGAACTACATATGATAGTAAGGAAAATTAGTATGAAAATAGATGAAAACAAAAAGGAAGAGTTTCTCAGCCGAGTAGATGGGTTAATTTCCGAAGCCAAGAAAATATTGGATCCTATGAGTTGTTCAACCCTATATGGGAGCGTGAATGATGAAAAGCAAAAAATCGTTACCGCAACAATGGTGCTCGCTGAGAGAATTATAAAGACAAGGGTGCCAGATTATTACAAAGTAACGATTAAGACTCTGAGTTTGGCTAAAACAGCAGACCGTGCTCTTGAAATCGCATGTGGTGTGCTTAAGTATTTACAAGAGGAAGTAGTAAATGGGCGTTTAGACTGTGAATTCATTGAATATTCCGCAGAAGAATCCCAAAAGCTGATGATGGAGAGGTTTTAACCAGCAAGATAAAAGGAGGATATAACAGTGAAACATCCAAAGATAACATTTTATCCTGTAGGCAATGGTTCAATGACACTCATAGAGGTGAATGATTCTCAAAAACATATCATATTATATGATATGTATATTAAAGCATCGGCTGATGATGAGTCTGACCATTCTGTTTATGATGTAGCCGAGGATTTGAGGGGTCGCTTGCCTGAAGATTCGGAAGGGCGGCCGTATGTTGACTTGTTCGTGCATAGTCATGCTGATGATGACCATATAGCGGGTCTTAAAAATCATTTTTATCTTGGCGATACATCTGAATGGTCGAAACCCAAGAAAGATGAAGAGCCTAAGATCATTATCAAGGAAATATGGACGTCTTCATGGTATCGAAAGATTAGTTCAGTGTCCAATCCATTGAGTGAGGACGCAAAGGCTTTACATGCAGAAATTAGAAGGCGGATTAAGACGACTTCTGATAAAGATGGAAACCGAGTGCATGTGCTAGGCGCGGATCACGAGGATGATGGAAAAGACGCAAACTTCCGATATAAACTTGGAGAAGTAATTAACCTTTTCTCCAATAAAATATATGCTAAGGTGCTTGGGCCGATTGCGAAATTCGATTCTGAGAATGATGATGGCGAGGATGCTGGTTCATTTGATGGAAAAAATAGAGGGAGTCTGGTGATTCAGTTTAAGGTTATGTCATCTGACGGAAGGAGCTCTGTTAAAATATTGATGGGTGATGATACGGAGGTTGCTGTTTGGAAACAGATGAATGAGCTATATGGCTCCGATGATTTAAAATATGACATCCTCCTTGCACCACATCACGCATCATGGAAGTCTTTGTCGCGAGGTCATGCGTCAGACACGAAAGCTATAGTAGTAGAAGAAGCGAAGTCCGCTTTGTCACATAATAATACAGGGGGGTATATTGTAATTTCGGCAAACACACTAGAAAATGAAGGCGATGAAGAGCGTAAGAAGGGGCGGAAACGTGCAGTAAAAGAATATGAAAATATAGTAGGAGCGTCCCACATAAAATGGACGGATAAGGTCCCGTACGGAAAGACATGTCCGCAGCCGATAGAATTTGAGGTGTTGAATGGAGGAGGAGTTATTCCAACTACAATAAAGGCAGACAACCATTCATCTGCCGCAAATGTTGCTACGGTTGGAACTACGTATGCTCATGGAGATTGAGGATTCGTGGATGTAAAAGTTCTAGAATTATTGAAAGCGGAAGCACTGGAACATCCACACGTTCTAAGTGCGAAAGTAGACTCAAAGGAATGCTGTCTAATAACGCGCATTGGCATTCCTTTGCCGCAAGCGGATGAGCCGCAAGGGGTCTCAAAAAGCGGAGTGCGTGCTGAAGAGGATGTTAAATGGTTGATTCCCCATAATTACCCTTTTGAGGCTCCTTATGTTATGCTTCGAAAAGATTTCCCTCGCGATTTTCCACATATCAATCCAAATAAGGAAGATGTATCCCCATGTATTCTTGAAGGCTCTTTGAAGGAATTATTGCAACAACCCAAAGGTTTCCTTGGAGTGTTAGACCAGATGGTGGCCTGGCTCAGAAAGGCAGCGATGGATGAGCTCATGGACACTGAGCAGGGATGGGTGCCGATGAGAAACGACGATGCTAATGGGCTCTTCCCTTTTGAGGAATCTGCGATTGATGTTAGAATATGGGACAAAAATGGTGTAAAAGTAGTCGATTATTGTAACTGCAAGATTTTGATTGTTCTTCCTAATATTAATGCAATATACAATCGATACATTCCAAATAAAATCCAGAATCTCAGCGATTTGAAATCGTTTTGCAAGTTGGCGCTTGACGAAAATACATGTTGTAAGCTACTAGAAAACCTCAAGAATCTGCCCTGTAACAGCAAGAACAAAGGCTATGTGTTCGTAGGCATAAGGCGACCTTGTCATATAATAGGAAAGCGATCAAATATAGAATGGCTGGCATTCATGGTTTATATTGAGTATGGCGGCAAGAAGAAAATGGTTCTTGATAGGTCTAGAACAAGCCTACTGACAGTTTGCGAAAAAGTAACTCCAGAGTTGCTTAATAGATTATCCGGTTGTTCACGATTCTTGAGAGGTCGTATCGTTCAAGTTGGATGTGGCAGTTTAGGGTCAAAGATTAGCCTTCATCTTGCAAGAAATGGAAATGATAGGTTTGTATTTATAGATAATGATATTTTTAAAGCTCACAATAATGCAAGACACTCTTTGATGGCTAGAAGCCCAATTATGAAGGCCGATTTGATGCGTCAGGCTGTACAAATGCTTGGAGAAAAAGCAGAGGCTTATCCAAATTTGGATGGTCTCGCCGCAACTCCTTCTGAGAATGATTTGCTTATTGATTCAACGGCAAGCATGGCGTTTAGGAACGAACTTGCGAGCAACAATTTAAAATGCAGAATAGTGCATACGGCACTTTACAACAAGGGGAAGTATGGCGTATTTCTTGTTGAGGGTTCCGAGCGAAATCCAAGAGTAGATGATTTGTTTGCTTATGTAATGCGTCGAGCTGTGCTTGATGGAGAATATGCTATTGATTTTGCCGCAATTGACCAAGAGACTGTCATTATGGGGCAAAGTTGCTCAAGTGTAACAACAATAATGGAAGATGCTAGGATATCTGTACATGCTGCAGGAATGGCGATGAAAATGCAAAACCTTTTAACTAAAGGGTTTAGTATAGAAGGGATTGTGGGATATTCTACAGAAGAAAATTGTTCAGTAAAATGGAATTGGAGGAATGTTAATAAGACATGGTTGCCACTGAAAGAGCGAATCGACGGTTTTAGTGTTAGGATATTGTCTGAAGCGATAATAGATATGGAAAAACTGTCTTTGCAATTCTCCCCCAACGAAGTCGGGGGATTTATTGCAGGAATAGTTAATAGAAACACAAAGACCATTACAGTCATAAAATGCTTGCCGCCGCCTAAAGATTGTATTTCAACGCCCACAAGCTTTTTGTTGGGATTTGAAGGGGCCAAAAGACATGCGAAAAAGATTGAAAAAGAGAGTGGAGGCATGGTCACTTATCTTGGGACATGGCACTCACATCCAGTTGGTGGGTCGGCGTCATCAACTGATAAAGCTACCTATGAGAAGTTGTTTGAACGGCGTAACTTCCCGACGCTATGCATGATTTGGAAGGGGGATGATGGGCTTGAGTGCATCCCTTAAAACAATAATCAAAAGGACATGAAAATGAAAGTATATGAGTTGTTCAAGGATGAGTACAAGCGCAAGGCTAGATTATTTCCGGCAATAGTATCTTCTGTGCCAGCTGCTATTTTATTTTGGCTTTTAGCATATTATGCATTAGAGACATCTTCTTTAATAAGATTTCTTGGCTCCTTGCTTGCTTCCCTGACTTTTGCTGCATGTGCTCTTGAGTGGTTTGGCGTGATACTTGTATGCTGGACTGGAAGGGCAATAGAGAGGGTGTTTTTTGACAATGGAAACAGATTCCCGAGTACAGAAATTCTTTTGTGCTGTGATAATTATCTTGCCAAACAGACAAAGAAATCTGTGAGGAACAAGATTTCTAAAGACCTTGACATAAAATTATTATCACAAAAGCAAGAGGATAAGGATATTGTGGAGGCGAGAAAAACGATAAGGGATGCGATAGATAGAGTTAGGAAAATAGTTGGGGATGGAAGAACTGTTCTTCAATACAATATTCATTATGGCGCAATTCGAAATCTTATAGGCGGTTGTTGTTTTGCCTGTCCACTGTCAGTTTGTGTGGCAGCGTTGGGTTGGGCCGGGATGAGGAATGGTTTTGTGACGTGTCTAGGAATTGCCCTTTTTGTAGTATATCTGCTTCCTCTTCTTTTCCTGTCGCCCTTGTTGAAATCATTTGGGTATCGTTACGCAAGAATATTGCTGGCTGAATATATGGCAATAAAAGCATGATAGAGATAAAATAATTAACGGAAGGAAAATCGAATGTCAATTATAAAATCCTATTCTGTTGGCAATGGCGATATGTTTTGTATTCGCCACAACACAGACAATTTCACTATCATTGATTGTTGTTTAAACGACGATGTAAAGAAACATGTTCTTAATGATTTGGGAGCACTGTGTGGTAGTGGTCTTATGCACAGATTTATATCGACGCATCCTGATGAGGATCATATACGTGGATTGAAGGAGCTCAATGAGGAATTTGGCCTTTGGAATTTTTCTTGTGTAAGTAATTGTGCTATAAAGAAGAATCGCTCGGATAACTTCGATTACTATTGCAAGTTACGTGATGCGATGACAGCAGTTACGGTTCATGATATTTTTAAGGGTGTGTCCTACAGATGGTTAAACGAGAGCGGCGTAAGCGAAGGTGGTCAGAAAGATTATGGGTGTGCGGGCATACACTTCATATGGCCTGATACAGAAAATGCCGACTTTAAAGCTAATCTTAAGAATGCTGCTGAAGGCAAGGAGTTTAATAATCTTTCCCCAATAATGCTGTATCGTCTTGAAAATGGTGTCACCGCCATGTGGATGGGTGATATGGAATCTGATTTTATTGAGAAAATAAAAGGTTGTGTCGACTGGCCTAAGATTGATATATTGTTTGCGCCACACCATGGCCGTGCCACCGCTAAAGTTCCAGAAGAAATACTAAAGAATAAATTATCGCCTAAAGTGGTTGTTATTGGCGAGGCGCGTTCTGATGAATTGAATTATTACAAGGGGTATAATCGTATCTTGCAGAATAGTGCAAAAGATATCACTTTCAACTGTCGGACAGGATGGGTGGATGTTTTTACCTCAAGTGATACATATGTGCCAAACGATGATTTCTTGATATGCCAAAATGGACATGGGAGTATGACGGGGGATAGGTATATAGGATCTTTTGAGGTGGGCTAAGTAAGTATGTCCCCTAACCGTCGAATATTCTTAAACATCATTGCCACATACGGGCGGAGTATGTATGCGTTGGTTATTTGGTTGTTTTGCGGATGGTGGACGCAGAACGCTTGATTATAAAAGAGGAGGTTTGAGTAATGTCTCAGAAGCATTATTACACTGACGAAAAGAATGCGCAGATTATGATTGAACGGTTGTAGGAGATGGAAATGTATGGGCGGTGAAATGGAGAGGCGGATGCCTAATGTGAATGTGATTATAGTCTGAGAGAGCTTGGGATTACTATTGGGGTTGGACCTCATAGTAAACAAGTTGCTCGCTCTCTGAAACTTGAAGGTATTTTTGACAATGAAAACGCCCATTACTCCACAATGGGGTTCGCCTCAATAGTATCCTAGTGACACTTTAATCTCCCTCTGTATGGACAATGTAGCATGAAACGATTTGCTAAACCGATTTTGGTAACTCGGCCATATTTGCCACCTCTTGATGAGTTCAAGAAGGGGCTTGAGGAGATATGGGCGAATCAGTGGCTTACGAACAATGGACCAATGCTGCAGAAGTTCCAGAAGGAACTGTCGCGGTATCTTGGCGTGCCGGAGACGAACCTTGCGCTCTTCAATAATGGGACGCTTGCGCTGGAATTGGGTTACTACGCGATGGGACTATCAGGCGGCGAGGTCATAACGACGCCGTTTACATTTGTTGCGACGAGCCATGCGTTGAAGCGGATTGGAGCGAATCCAGTCTTTGCCGACATCGATCCCGAAACCATGTGCCTTTCACCTGAGGCGGCAGAGAAGCTGATCACCCCGCGTACGAAGGCGATTGTGCCGGTGCATGTGTATGGGAATGTGTGCGACGTGGAAGGGTTTGAGAGACTGGGCGAGAAGTACGGGGTGAAGATCATTTACGATGCGGCGCATGCGTTTGGTGTTTTTATTAACGCAGAGAAGCAGAGACGCGGAGACGCAGAGGGTGATAAGGTTGTGCGTGGTAGAGGTGAAGATGGTAGCAGTGTAGAAAAGAAGAGTATTGGGTGTTGTGGGGATATGAGCATGTTCAGTTTTCATCCGACGAAGCTGTTCCATTCGTGCGAGGGCGGATTGCTGGTGTTCAAGGATGCGGCGATTCAGGAGAAGTTGTTCGAGCTCAGGAACTTTGCAATCCATGGTGAACTGAGCTGCACGGACGTAGGCTCGAATGCGAAGATGAACGAACTTCAGGCGTTGATGGGTCTGGAGTGCTTGAAGAAGATCGACGAGCTGCTCGACTACCGCCAGAAGATCTATAATGCGTATGCTGAGGTATTTGCCGATTGTCAAGACGTAAAGGTAGTGCCGTACTCAAGGAACAGGGCGTATGTACCGGTACTGTTCAAAGATTTCGCCACTCGTGAACGCGTGTACACAGAGCTGAAGGAGAAGTGCAACGTCTTCTCGCGCCGTTACTTCTATCCGCTCCTGACCGACTTTGCTCCCTATGCGTATGGAAGTGGGAATTGTCCTGTTGCCGATAATCTTGCATCCCGGGTATTGACCTTACCGACCTATTACGGACTGCCAATTGAGGATGTTAAGGCGATCGCTGAGAGTGTGAAAGAGATTGTAGCGTGAAAAAGACGATACTAGTTATGCCAGGAACTAGATGGCAGCTTGAGCTTGTGAGGAAGATTCATGAGATGGGGCATGCCGTGGCCGTTGTTGATCCACATTCCGATGCTCCGTGTGTCGCTGAAGCTGAGGTGTATTTGCAAAGCGATATTTTTGACCGCACGGCCGTACTAGATTTTTGCCGTAGAGAGCAGATAGGTGGAGTGTTGTCTGATGAATGCGACATCGTTATGGGAGAGATTGCCGCAATTGGAAAAGAGTTTAATCTGCCGGCGCTCTCTCCTGATGTGGCTATGCTTTATACAGATAAGTTCAATATGCGTGAGCGCTGTGCGAAGATTGGCATTGCGCACCCGGAGTATAGACTGTGCTCAAATGTCGAGGAGGCGGTGGCATTTCTACAGTATCTAAAACGTCCGATAATATTGAAACCGCTTGACAGTAATTCTTCGCATGGAGTTTTTACTGCCAGAACGGAAGAAGATGTTCGCGCCAGATTTGAAGAGACGATGTCGTTTTCGCGTCATGAAAAGAAAGTCTTGGTCGAACGTTATGTCGTGGGCACGGAATTCACAATAGACGGCATAAAGACGCCTCGTGGACATTTTACACTTGCGATAAGCGAGAAGAAACATTTCAGTCATAATGACAACATCGCCAATGAACTTTTCTTCACGCACTACAATGATCGGTTTGATTATGATCTTTTGAAAGCGACGAACGACAGATTCGTCATGGGCTCTGGACTTGACTTTGGATTCACTCACGCCGAGTACAAGTATGAGGACGGGAATTTTTATCAGATAGAAATCGCTGCGCGTGGCGGTGGGAACATGATTTCGTCGGTGATAGCGCAGTTCATGTCTGGACATGATACTTATCGGTATCTTGTTGACTGTGCATGCGGGAACATGGTTGATCATGATTTCTCAGTTTACTCCGAACATCTTAGTCGCGCTGCAGTGTTGAAGTTCTTTGCTACGCCACACGGCGGAGGGAAGGTCGCGAAGATCAAAGGACTTGACGTGCTTGCCGCCGAGCCGGACATCGTTCAGTATAGGATGAATTTCAAGCTTGGAGATACAATTGAAGATGCGGTGTCTGACTCTGCCAGAATTGGCTTCTACATCGCCTGTTCGGAGACCAAGCAAAAGTTGCGTTCGGTGATGGACAAAGTTGAATCATCAGTTGGAGTTGAGTATGAAGGATAAGATCATTGACTACATCAAGCGCAATCGCGTGTGCACAACAGAAGTTGCGGATTGCCTTGGGAAAGCGGGCTCTTTGCCAGGTGTGTTGCCTCTAAACCGTGGACATTTCAAGGTTGGATCCGTCAAATGGGTTTATGCATGGAAGTCGTCTAACTGGACCGTTCATGAACAGCTAATGGACACAAAGGAAGACGAGATAGTCTTCATTGATGCAATTGAGTGCGGGGGACGGGCGATCATCGGGCAGCTGGTTAGCAAGTTTCTGCTGCTATACCGCCAGGCTGCAGCGATTGTAGTGAATGCACCCATGCGCGATGCCGCCGGCATCATACGCGAGAATTACCCAATCTGGTGTATCGGAGTGAACCCTGTTGGATGCTTCAACACCAAGCCCGAAGTCACACTGCCAGAAGATATCGCAACGTCACACCGGGCGAAGTATGACGGCGCGATTATGGTCTGTGACGATTGTGGCGTGGTACTTGTGCCGAAGGAATGCCATACGCAGGAGTTCTTCGACAAGCTTGTAGCGATAGAAGAACAGGAAGACATCTGGTTTGATCGGCTTGATCACAAGAAAGAGAATACTTTTGAGATTGTTTGCCAGAAGAAATACCTTGAGGAAAAATGATACGGGTTTTGCAAATCACATTGGAAGAGCAGATGCTTCACATTTTAGAGGAATGTGGAGCTGCGTTGTATAATCAGCAGATTAATAACAAAGAGTTTTTGCAGAAACAGGCAAGAAAGTTTTATGAACACGGCATATTTCTTGCCGCATCAGTAAACGACAAGGTGGTTGGCTTTTTGTCATATTATCGGAATGA
>JAEEGL016103811.1_pt1 | contig 14032 bp, 18 predicted proteins | sample 9134231 | NCBI WGS metagenome assembly JAEEGL01 (sample SAMN16246548, study PRJNA631951) | gut metagenome | biome: gut microbiome; feature: rumen; material: fiber-attached | host: Bos | place: Iran: Karaj | collected 2018-10
AAGAGCAGGAAAACACCTCCGGCGAAAAACCGAAAAAAGCCAAAAAGAGCAGAAAGAAAAAGCAGGACCCGTCCTGGGATGATGTAGAAGCGGAGGCGCGGAAGATCGGCCAGGATAAGCCGGATGATGATCGGAGCGGAGAGATTGACTCCGGCCTGCTCAATGATCTGGATGATGGATCAGATGGCATGGCTCCGGCAGAGGAGGTCATGGGCCATGATGAGTAATCTGATCACAACCGGCATGGCCGCGGAGATCGCCGCGGCTGTGGCCGCCCAGATGGAGCGGCATTTTACCGTGGAGCCTACACTCAATCTGGCGGAGGCCGCCAAGTCCATCGGCGTCAGCGTGACGGTCATGCGGCAGCTGTGCCGGGAGCGCCGCATCCCGGCCATCCGCCTGGATAAGAGTTACCGGATCCGCGTCATCGACATCAACAATTACCTGGAGGCACACATGTCGAAGATAAGCTCGAAATCTACGAACCCGAAAAGGAAGAGAAACGAAGAAAGCGAGACGGAGGAATGAAGATATTTATTCCGTTAATCTGCCCGATTATTGGCCCGATTGGCGGATTATTCATTATTCTTGTGATTGATTTCTTTATGTATCGGAAGGCAATCAAGAATCGCTATTGCAAGGACTGCCTGTGGCATGTTCGCAAAACAGAATCGTGTCTCAAACATGCGTATGTCGATAATTTTAGATGGGTCTGGCCGCACGCAAGCCCACACTACACATGCGAACAATTCAAGTACGGGAAATGCAATTTCTACGAAATGCTTTTTCACAAGGAAAGCAAGGTGTCCGATGACTGATGCGGAAAAAGCGGAAATCCTGCGCAGCGCGATCGAGCGCGCAGACCGGAAGCTGGAGTGGATCCTGGGCGATCCGCGGCACTCCGAATGGATGCTCACAACCGCGAAGCACGTGCGGAACATCCTGCGGGCGGCATTAAAAAGAACGGCAGACGGCGCTCAGGCCGCGCAGGCCCCAGGGCAAGCCCTGGACTGCGGCAGTTCCGCGGACGTACCGTCCGCAGAACGGAAGGCCCCGCAAGCGGTCACATTACCGAAAGTAAAACTCGGGAAGCGCGCGCTTCAGTTCATGAAGCAGGACGGGATCCTGAAGGAGGCAAAACGGAAATGAGCTGGACGAAGGAATACCGCGCGGCGTACATGCGCGAATACCGCGAAAAACACCGGGAATGGATCCGCGTGACTTACGCAATCTGGTACAAGGCGAACCGCAAAGCGCGGAACGCAAGAAGAAGAAAAGCGCATGCGGCCCGCGTACCGGACGGTCCGCAGATGCAGAGCGGGCAAGTCAAGCACTGCACGCCGGCAGTCCGCCCGACGATCCCGCAAAGACAAGGAGACCCGACTAAATAAACGAACACGAACTCGAACAATTCATCCTGAACTACCTCGCCAACCACCCGGACGCGTGGATCGACTTCTATGAACTCGACGCCGCGCTCGCCGCAGACCCGAAGGGCAAAACCTGGAAAGAGAAGTCCGCAAAAGCTATCTGCGAGGCGCCCTGGGCCGCATGATCCGCGACGGGCGCGTGAAGCGCGACAAGAAGCTCGCCAAATACCAAACCGGCGACGAAACCATGAACCTCTTCTCATAAGGCAAAAAAAACAATGAACGAAAACGAACCGAAACTCAACGGATACCCGGTCACCGGAGTATGGGCGGGACCAAACACCGTGATCGGGATCGATTACAACGGACACGCCGTGATCGGCGTACAAATCAGCGACGAACTCCAGGACGGCAGCGCATACATGGTGATCCTGGATGAACACATGCAGGTGACGATCGCGACCGTAATGGCAAGCAGTCTCCGTCCGATCCAGCAGGGCGACCCGCTGCCGGACCGCACTCTGAGCGTGGACAAGGAGGACTATGCGAGCACCCGCGCCAACCTGGAAGAACTCGCGCGGAAACTGCTCAGCACTCCGCCCGAATCGACCGACGACCTACGTGCCGCCGCGATCGTCCTGAGCGACCTGGCGGACGTGATCGACGGGCAGGACACGGGAATCAAGCCGACAACCTATCTTTTCCGCATGCAAAACAAATTCGACAGCCCAAAAGAGGTCATTGATCGCGTCTATGGAAACACAACAGCAGCAGAACGGATTGGAATCGATCCGGATTTCGCGGAGGATGCACGATGAGTCCGACAAACTTTCCGAATGAAGCACACTATATGAACAAGTGCAATAATCCCGGCCAACCGATAGAGATGGTCTGCCGCATTTTCTTCGAACAGGATCAGGAAGAATTTACCGTTGTAAAAGAATACGATGCAAGCGCCGGACAGCTTGCCATCGCAACTAAGATCCTCGCCGATTCAGAGCGCCTGGAAAAACGGTTCGAACGGTTCGAATCTTTTTTAGACCGGGAAGAAAAAGCCGGACACATTAAAATTGAAAAGAAAATGGAGCGTTCCGCGCGGATCGTATTTTTCGCACTTGGCTGCGAAATGATGACAAGGAGAATCGAGCGCTTTTCAGCAGAAGAAGTGCTCAATATCTTTATCCCGACCCACTGCGGACTCAGAATCGCCATGCAATACAGGGAGATGAAAGGATGAAACAAAAAAGACTCTCAATCGGCTGCCGGGACTGGCAGAGCATGACGGAGAAAATCGGCGCCGCCGCGGCCGCCGTGTATCTTTATCTCCGGACGATGATGCGCGGCATGCAGGCCGCAGAAATCACAATAACGCTATCGGAACTGGCGCAGGCCGTCAAACTGCCGTCAGACGCGGCGGAAAGCGCCCTGCGTGCGATTTGTGCGGAATACATGGACCGCGCCGACAACATGGACGGCACGATCACGCTGCGGGACCGGAAGGAGGCAGCAGCCCAAGCAGACATGTTTCGCAAGCGGGCGGCCCGTCTATTATCCCGGAAGGCCGGACAGTCCGGCGAGGCGGACAGTCCGCGCGGACAGTCCGAAGTTTTGACGGCGACAAGCGAGGATTTGAGCGTGAAACAATACGAAACGGATTTTTTTATGATTTATTCCGGACCGTCCGAAAAAGCAGAAAAAGAGCCCCACACCCCACAAAAAGAAGAATCTCTCACAGAGATTCAAACGCATACGCGCAGTAGAAAGACGTGCGAACAGCCGGAACTCCCCGCCGATTCATTGGAGGCCGAATTCATCGATGTAGTCGGCTCCTGGCCGGTCAGCCTCCGCGAAGCCCTGAAGGCAGAACCGGAAGAAACGAGGGAAGCTTTTTATCTGTACATACGCACCAGAAAGGAACAGGAGGGGAGTTGGAGCGCGGATCGCGTTCGAATTGCCTGGCTCGCCGCCCGGAGGATCCCGGCAGAGCGCCGGGCGGAATCCATCCTGGCCGCCGCGATGGGAAACTGGAAAACGATTCGGGACGCCGGAAGCGGCGTTTATTTCGAAAAAGGCACCGGCAGGATCGTGAGCCTGGTCCGCGGGCCTGTCGAACCACAGCAGACGGGAACCCGGAAAGCAAACGCAGAACTGGCCGTACAACTGGCAAAAAAAATGAGGAGGGATTGATTGTGGCTTTCTTTGTCGACAAGTGCCACCGCTGCGGGCGGGACTATCAACATGAAGTACCGGACATGTTCGTGGGCAGCCCCAGCGAGGTATTGATCCGAATTAACGGGATCTGCCCTGACTGCGAGCCGGTCGTGCAGAGAGAAAGCGAGGAACGCGAGGAGGCGCAGCTGCTGGAGGATGAACGCAAACGCCGCGCGGCCGATACGAACACGCGGATCCAGGAAAGCAATCTGAACCGCTATGAGCTCGGCTTCGATCCCGGATTTCCAGGAGCAAACAGAGCGCTCATGAGCTGGCTTTACAAACACCTCGAACATTCGGTGTGGGTATACGGGCCGACCGGACGTGGGAAGACTCGGACAATCCAGGCCGCAGCGCGCGAAGCCGTGAAAGACCGCAGCGTGCGGTTCTGGCCGGTGTACGACCTGGCGGCGAGGCTGACCGAGACGAGCAAGAAGCCCGAGATGCAATTGTTCGACGTGTACGACGCTGACCTGCTCGTGCTCGACGACCTGGGCGTGGCGAACATGACGGCATCGCGACTTACTGCACTCACCGCCATCGTCGACCGCAGGTACATCGGATGGGACCAGGTGAGGCGGCGGCAGTACAGCGAGACCGCGCGATTCGACCTCTTTTCGCTCGTACGGCGGCGCGGACTGGGCGGTCAGCTCTGGATCACGTCGCAGATCCCGCCCGAAGAACTGGTCGCGGAACTGGCAACCGTGAACTCGAACGACGCGGCGGCACTGGTGAGGCGGCTGGCGGACATGTGCGTCGTGCACGAGGCGGAGGCGGTGCGATGAGGGCCGGGACCTCCCCCCTGGTCGGGTCCTTCCGGCCCGACCCGACCCGACCGAGGTGCGGCGCCGGGTTCGTTCACTTTTTAACACAACCCCTGAAAAATCCCTGGCCTAACCACTAACCCCTCACCCTCCCATGACCGACTCGATCGTCCACACAGCCCGATCCTTCGCCGACTACTACGGCATCTCCCGCGAGCGCCTCGCGCGCATCATCGCCGCGTCCTTTCGCGAACGCGGCGGCGTGTTCGGCCTCGCAGGATACGGCTATTTTCGAGCCGAGCTGGTGGCTCCCAAGCGCATGGAGATCCGGCCATTTGAGGTCACGCGCGCGGCTGCCGACTCGATCCCGCTCTACCCGCTGAAGGGCTCCCTCAACCTCGACTCGCCCGCGACTCAGCCCGCCGCGCCTCGCGCCTCCCGTTCCTCCGCCCCGGAGTCTGCATCCGCCGCCCCGTCGAAGTACGACCTCGAGCTCCAGATCATGCAGGAACGCGCCACCGCCCTTCGCCAGAAAAACGTCCTCGAGCAGGCACGACTTCGCGACGAGACCGTCTCCTACTGCTCCGAAGCCATCCAGATCCTCCTGATGAACCTACGCGCCGACATCGACTCCATCAACCTCGCGCCGTCCGAAGCCGCCCGCCTGCGTGAGGCGATAGACGCTGCTCTCGCTGACCTCGCCGCCGTGCTTCCCGCAATCATCGCCGGACAGCCCGCCGAACGCATCGAGCTCGAACTCTCCGCCCGCCGTGCCGACCGCATCAGCTCCTCGCGCCATCCTCTTCCGGACCAGTCAACCGAACCGCCTGCCGACCTCGACTCCACTTCAATCGACAACCCGACCGCCGACCTCGACTCCATTTCAATCGACAACCCGACCGCCGACCTCGATTCCGCCTCAACCGACAATCCGACCGCATCCGCCTGAAAACGAACATGTACACCGCACCAGCTTCCCCCTCATCCGCGTCCGCCTGGCTCCCCGGATTCAACCCCGAGCCGCTCCAGCCCGCCGCCGTGCTGAAAGCCTCCCCGGAATACTGGCTCGCGAACTTCGCCGCCATTTGTGCCGAGGCCATCAAACCCGTCGATGTCGTCCGCCCGGACGCCTGGGCCGCCGAAAACATCGTTTTTACCTCGCCGCGCGACCCGATCCAGGGCCGCCTCGATCTCGACCGCTCGCCGTTTTTGCGCGACCCGATCAACGCCTGGGACCTCACCGGCGTCTCCGGCACGCGCGAGGTCACGTTCGTCGCCCCGGAGCAGGTCGGCAAAACGCTGATCGCCTACTCCGGAGCGCTCTGGGCCGCCCGCTTTCGCCCCGGCACCACCCTCATCTACTACAGCTCCGACTACAAAGCGCGCCTGGCCAACGCCACCAAGCTCCGCCCCCTCATCAACAACATCCGAGAGCTCCGCGCCTACCTGAAGCTGCCGAACGCGGAGACCATCCGCGAATACCGGCTCGGCCCCGCCCGCATCTTTTTCGGCGGCGCCGGTTCCCGCATCGCGTCGCTCACCTCGCAGTACAACGTCGCCGACGAGATCGACGACTGGGTCCGCAAGCCCGGCGTCGACCCTCTTTCTGACCTCCGCAAGCGTTCCCGCGCATTTTCGCCCGGACTCTTAGTTAAAATATGCACCCCGAAAAGGACCGAGGTGCAATCCCGTATCTGGCGCGAGTTCCTCAAGTCGTCCCAGGGCTACTGGTTCCTCCGCTGCCTTCACTGCGGCGAACTCACGCTCAGGTCGTGCGACATCCATAATCTCAAATTCGAGCTCGGCGAAAAACTTGACAGGGGCGTCCACGCCGCGCCCGTTCCGGACTCAATCCGCCTGGTCTGCCCGAAGTGCGGCCACGCTCATATCGAATCCGACAAACGCGAGATGATCCGCACCGGAGCCTACATTCACAAATACCCCGAGCGCTCCCTGAACCTCGGATTCCAGGTCGGCCTTCTGGCATCCCAGTTCGAGTCCGCGTCCTGGCTTGCGCTCGCGACCGCCCAGGCGAACGCCGGTCGATCCGGCGACGAATCGGCCCAGCTCTATTTCGATAACTCCGTCCGCGGCTTGCCGTTCCGCCACCGCAAGCTCGACTCCGGCTGCGAACGCGCCCTGCATATTCACCAGGTCGCCATGCCCGGGCCCGACGTGATCCGCTGGCGCTTCCTCGCCGCCGACACCCAGGAGAATTGCTATTTCTACGTCGTCCGCGGCATGGATCTCCATTTGAATACATATCTGCTCGACTGCGGCAAGCTCTCCAGCACGGACGACCTGAAGGCCGCCATCCTCGGCGAATACGCGGGCAGACGCATCCTCGCCGCCATCATCGATGAGGGCGGCCACCGGCAGGACGAGGTCCGCTCCCTCGCGAACTCCCTCCCCAGGGTGTACACGTACAAGGGAAACACCGCGATCCGATGTAAGTGGCGCGTCTCTGACGACTATGACCGGCTGCTGCTCGGTCACGCGGAACACTGGCGTGTCGCGCTGTTGCAGAAAATGTACGCCGCCATGCGCACCGACAACGGCTACTGGTACACCACCGAGGTCATGACAGACGACTACATCCGCCAGCTGTCCGCCTGGCAGCGCCCGTCCTCCGGGAAGACCCTCGACGAACTTGCCGACGGCGACGTCTCCTGCTACCGCAAGACTGACGGAGCCGCCGACCACCTGTTCGACGCGGAGAAAATGTGCCTCATGCTCGCCGACTACGCCTGGCACACTGCCATTCGTCCCGTCCTCGAAAAACGTGTCTCCGGAGGCCGCTGATGGATAATATTGCTTCCTGCTTTGCATCTGCCTCCCGTTGTACGGACGGCACGTCCGTACAACTGCCGCAGTTGAGGCGCAGCCTCAAGCCCGCGCGGCTTGAGCGCGAAAAAAAAGGCCGCCCTCATGCGTGAATGCACCCGCTGCCTCCACTACGAAAAACTCTGCTCAGGCCAGTTCGACTGGGAGGATCTCCCGTGCGCGCACTGTACATCCATCTATGCATCCGCGCGGAACGAGTACCATGTGAAGCGCCAGGTCATCAAGCCCGCTCTGATCGATCCCGTCACCCCGGACGATCACCTCGCCCGCCGCATCGTTCTTGCCTGGACGCACGTCTCCCGCACGTACCCGGCGGCCGCGGCTTACATCCTCGCGAAAATGGCGGACCAATCCCTCAGCTACGCCGCCATCGCCCGCCGTTACAAAGTCGCCACGTCCACCGTGCATTATCAGATCTCCCTCGCCGTCATGGCGGAGCCGGAGATCCTTCGCCTCATCTCCGTCGATCACACCCGAAACAAACACCGAGCCCACAGAAAAAAATGAACGAGTACACTCCTGATCTGTTTGAAGATACCCGAAATGTCTGCATTTTCCGTTCGTTACAGGATTTGGAAAGCGTCTGTTGTCGTAACGACTTCCCTATGGATCGCACGAAGCTGACCGGTTATGTTTATGCAGTCGAATTTGCGGAGGATCTGAAAATAGGTTTCTCGACGGATCTTTGGACCCGTCTGCATACTTTGAATTCGAAAGCGCGAATCTACAGACATTCGAGCCTCGGCAGGATTGCCTTCACCGGTCGCATCGAACACTATAGATCGTTGGAGCACCATCTGCATCTCCGTTTCTTTAATAAGCGGCTCGAACCACTTGGCGAACTGTTTGATCTTTCGTTCGAACTTGCCGTCGAAGGATTGCGGACCGAGCCCGCCGCGCCGTTTGCAATCGAGACTGCCGCCCCGGCGTCGTCAAAACAGCGACGAAAGAAACAGAATCCGCGCGGATCCGCCGCACGTCTTCGCAATCTTATTAATACGCTTTATTCTCTCTGACTCCCGCTCTGCGTCTGCCGACTTCGTCGGTGCAGGTCCGTGACCTGCTGCCCGCGCGGCATGAGCGCCGCCTGTCGTAAATTCGAATGTCGCCGCGCCGCTGTAACGTGCGCGTACCCGCCCGCGCCCTGGAGGGCCGGAAGTTTTCCCCGAAAAATTTCGAATGTCGCGGCCTATCTGTGAAAACTTGTTTACACCGACCAAGAACACCGCCAAGAAACCTGCTCATAGAGACACAGAGAAACGCCATGCCTGATTCAACCGATAATACCTCCACCCCGTCTGCAAACGCAGCTGAGCAGACTGCCCAAGTGCAGAACCCGCCTGCCACTTACCGCGACACGCGCATCCGGCAGCTGGAGCAGGAGCGCGACGACTTGCGCGAAGCGATTCACACCGTGCTCACCTCGGGAAAATCCTACACGCTCAGCAACTCGCATTCCGTCACCCGTGCGGACGTCGCGGATCTCCAGTCCCGCCTCTCCGCGGTGAATCAGGAGCTCCGGGACCTCATGGTCCGCCGTCCGTATCAGCCGCTCCGCCGCGAGTCCACGAAGTTTTATTGAGGTGACGCATGGCACGCTGGATCGACAAACTCCGCACAGCTTTCTCTCTCTCTCCAAAACCCGCGCACCGTCCCGGCGCGAAACGCTCCTCCGCGCCTACCCCTGCCCGTTCGTCTTATGCTCCGCGCCTCCTCGCCCGTTACGACGCGGTAAAGATGACGGGAAACCGCCACCGCCGCCTCATGGACCGCGGCACGGAGGAGGCCGAGTTCATTCCCTACGACCGCATGTACGCGATCTCGCTGCTTCGGGATATGCACCGCAATCAGGCACGGTTCGTCTCGCTGGAGAAATCGATCGCCCGCATGACCGCCGGTTCGGTCAAGTGCCAGCTGAATACGCCGTCCGCCGACTGGAACAAGGCGGCGGAGCACTATTTCAACCGCGTGTTTGCGCGCGACTGCCTTATGCAGATCCCGCGCCAACACCTTTCCGAGTTGTGCCAGGAGCTCGTTTCCTCCATGATCCGGGAGGGCGACGTCCTGGTCGTTTACGATTCCCCCGGCGTCGCCGTCGGCTCGAACCGCCTGCTTGTTTTCGAGGCGGACCAGCTGATCCACATGAATGACGGCGACTTCGCGGCACTCTATCCCGGCTGCCGCCAGGAGTGCGGCGTGATTTTGAATGAATACGGCACGACCGTCGGCTACATCGTCTCCGTGCTCCGCATGGATGACCAGATGCGCTACCGCCCGAATACGCTCACCAGTCTCCCCGCGCGGGATTGTCTGGTCTTCAGCACGGAGGACGCGGTCCTGCTTGCATCCCGCTACCGCCCCGGCCAGGTCCGCGGCGTACCGGAGATGCTGCCCGTCAGCATTTGCCTCGACGACGCGGATGAAATGATCAAATCCGAGCTCCTGACGGCGAAAATGGGCGCGAAGAACTGGGCGACCGTCTACGAGTCCGAGGCCACTCAGACCGCCCGCACCGATTCCGAGCTTACCGCCGCCATCGAGGCGCAGGAACGCGCCGGAAACGTGGATCCGGAGACCGGACATCTGATCGATCCGGACGCCGTCCCGTCCGCCGCTTCCGTCACCGCCGCCGACCGCCCGCATTATGCGAGTATCGACAGTACGGACTCGGCCATCGTCACCTACATGGAGGGGCGCGACCGTATGGACATTCACACGCCGAACCGCCCGAACTTGCATACCGACGAGTTTTTCCGGGCGCGGAACGCCGACGCCGCCGCGGCGATCGGCCTCGCCCGCAGTCATTCGGAGATGAGTGTCGAGAGTTCCTACACCGCCTTCCGCGGCGAGTCGCTTATGACCTGGAGCGCCATCTACGACCGGCAGAAACAGCTGGAGCGTTCCCTGCTCGACTGGCTGGCGGAAAAAGTCATCGCGCACGGCATGGAGATCGGCGCCATCCCCGCCGCCGCTCCGGACGACTGGCGGAACCTCGTGTCCTGGGACCTCCCGGAGATGCCCGCGATTGACGAACGGCGAACGGTCGACGCGCAGGTCGCAGCTCTAAAGGCCGGCCTCACCACCTACCGCGAGCTGCTCGGCAGCGACTGGCAGGAGAAACTTGCGGAGTACGGCCGCGAAATGCAGCTGATTCGGGATCTCGATCTTCCGCTCTCCATCCGGGAAACCGCCTCCGGCGCGCCCGCCGAATACAGAGACAATCCGGATTCCACCTCGACTGAAGAATAACGAAGGAGCACACCTCATGAAATACATTTATCTTTCCGGCGAAGTCTCCGCCTGGGATTATCCCGGCTGCATTTCCGCCAAACAGACGCGTCAGCTCATCGCCGACGCCCGCGCGGAGGATCCCGCCGCGGAGATCACCGTCGTGCTGAATAGCTTCGGCGGCGACGTCACGGAGGGCGTCGCGGTCTACAATCTGATCCGCGCCTCCCGCCCGGTCAGCATCGTGATCTCCGGCATGGCCGCCAGCATCGCCAGCGTCATCGCGATGGCGGGCGATCACGTCGCCATGTACAGCAACAGCACCCTGTACGTGCACCACGCCTGGACCGCCTGGGCCGAGGGCAATGCCTCGCAGCTGAAGCAACGTACCGAGGAACTGGAGTCCGCCGACCGCGTCCTGATCGACGCTTATAAGGCCAAGTCCGGCCGCACCGAGGAGGAGATTACCGCGCTGCTGGACGGTCCGAATGGAGACGGCTCCAGCATCGACGCCTCCCGCGCCCTGGAGCTGGGCCTCATCGATGAAATCCTCGATCCCGCCACCGCCGTCGCCGCCATGATGAAACAATCTCACTCTCACCATACACGCGGCCAGGCCGCACTCACCCGAACACAGGAGACTGCCAGAATGTCCGCAGACCCCGAACACACTCCCGATACGTCCGCCGAATGCGGCGGAGCCCCGCAGAAAAACGAAGAAGAAGTCGTCGAAACCGAAAAGGAAGTCAAGGAGACAACCGGAGACGACGACAAGGAAAAACGCATCACCGAGCTGGAGAAGAAAGTCGAGGAACTGACCTCGAAGCTGGAAGCCTCGCAAAAGGACCTCGCGTCCGCGCAGCAGCAGGTCGCCGCCGCCGCGAAGTTCCGCCAGGTGAACGCCTCCGTGCCGCAGTCCCGGGCCGAAGCGCAGCTGTCCTTCCCCGAACTGGTCGCGAAGATCGGCTATGTCCGGGCGCGCAAGGAGCACCCCGAGCTCATGCAGGCGTACATCGACGCGGAGAATGCCAAGGGCAGCATTCGCGACTGATCCGAAAAACACACATTTTTTGAAAAAATACACACCACCCCGTGAACTCGCCAGGCATCGCCGGGCAGTTCACAAGAACAGTTAAGGAGTTCTCCTTATGGAACAGACCCCCAAATTCACGCAGAGCAACTGGATGACCTTCACCGGCCGCCGCCCCGACCTCGAGGTCATCGAAGTCAATCCCCCCATCGGCTACATCGGCGACCGCCTGTATCCGAAAACCCCGTGGCGCTTCTCTTCCGGCACCCTCTCCGGCATGACCCTTCCGGCCGTCGTGCCCGCGCAGACCGACCGCACGGACGGCGAAGCGCCCACGGCCACCCTGATCACCAACGCCGAGGTCGAATTCACCTGCGGCGAGATGATCTCACGCTACGGCAAGACCGCGAAGCAGACCATGGACACCGGCGACATCGCCCGTGTGGATATGCAGGGCGGCGCGGCCGCGAAGCGCGCCATGATGTACGACCTGGAAAAGCTTCGCCTCACGAAGCTCATTACCCCGGTCACCGGCAATTACAATCTCATCACCGCCGCCGGCGAGGATATCCTGAATCTGCTCGACCAGGCGCTGGATTCGATCCGCCTGTACAACGGCGTCCGGGTGCTCGTGATGAACGCCCGCATGCTTCAGAAGCTCGGGCGCTGCCTGTCCCTCACCCAGTTCTACGGAGCCGCCCCGGTCGAACGCTCCAACTCCCTTCTGAATCTGAAGAACCGAATCGTCTCCGCGTTCCAGTCCGTCTTCCTTCTGGACGAGATTCTGATCGCCGACGACAGCATCAAGAACGATGCCGGCAGCGCCCCGGTCGTCACAAACGACACCATCGTCGCCGCGGTGATCCCGCATGAGAACGAAGTCACCGAGGACAGCTACACGCTGAATCCCGAGCTCGGCCGCACGGTAACGTATCAGCCGTTTGACGACATCCGCCCGTTCATGATCGAATCCTTCCCGGATCCGAAGCTCCGCACGAACTTCTACGACGGCGTGACACGTTCCGCGGTTGTGGAGTTCAACCCCTACGCGAAGCGCATCATCAATGCGGCGAACGCGGCGTTCAACGCCTCCACGTTCGTTTCCATCTCCGGCGGCACCATCGTCTCCATCGACGGCGGCACCGTCAGCGCCTGAGCTGAACCGTACGGCGACCGGGAGCACGGGACATGAGTCTGCGGAATACGATGGCGAAGGATCTCGCCAGGCTTATCGGACAGCTGCCGGTTATGTGCGGCTGGACCGCCAACGCCCAGACCGTCCCGTGCGCCTGGCGTACCCAGCGCGACGAGGTCCGTTTTTCCGCCGCCGTCGGCACGCTCGGCGAGACGCCGCACGAGATCATCGTCTCGCAGGCCGCCCTCGGACGCAAGCCGGAGCCGAAAGACATTTTCTGGGTCTCCGGGCACCGTTACAGGATCACGTCGGTCACGGAGATCGATGTGGTTTCCTACGTGCTCGATCTGGAAAGGAGCGATCACTGATGTTTGCGCGACTATTTTTTTATGCTGTTTCCCGCTCTGCGTCTGCTCTCCGTTTTGCGGACGGCACGTCCGCGAAACTGCCGCAGTTGAGGCGCAGCCTCAAGCCCGCGCGGATTGAGCGCGAGAAAAGAGGTGCCTTATGTCCGTGAAGCTGAAGCTCGACATCGAAATGTCCGCTTTTCAGCGGAACCTGACCGCGTACCAGGTCATGACCGGGAAGACCGCGGCGGAGACCGTCCGCGACGTCTCCCTCATGGTCCTCCAGACCGGCGCGCAGTCGAAGAAGTCCTCGGCCATCATCCCCATCGCCCCCGCGAACCGCGATATCATCTCCGCAGTCCGGCGCTACCGCCACGGCGTCGAGGAGCTGGTGCAGGACGCCCGCCCGGAAGCGCCCGGCGACAAGGCGCTGTACCTGATTCCGCGTCCCTCCCGCCGCCGCCCGATCGGCAAGTCCGGCGGGCGGAAATTCTGGGCGTTCGAGACCATGCGCGAGGCGCGCGCTCACCGCGGTATCACCTACCGCGGCGTCGGACGCGCGGGCTTCTGGGCGCAGTTCCCCGCGCTCGGCGAGCGCATCCCGGCGAACATTCCCGGCAAACAGCAGTTCCTTGCCTCCGTCCCCGGCCTCACGCTCACCGTGAACCGCCTGGAGGACCAGGTCCCGACCGTCACGGTCACGAACCGCTCCGTCGCCGTGCAGCGCCTCGCGACGGAGAAAACCCCGTACATCCTCTCGCGCATCACGAACCGCATCGCAGGCATCGCGAAGGCGAACAAGAAGAAATACCTGTCCGGCTTCAAGGCCGCTGGCGGCGTGGTCTACACGGGCTCCGGAGTCATGAACGGCGAAACCTACACCCACTACGAGGAGATCTGACACATGTCTGACCGTCAATCCATTGTTCAGGCGCTGATCGAAGGCGCGCTCCGCGCCGCCGCGGATCCGGCTGTCACGATGGTGTATCGCTACTGGGACTACTTCGGCCCCGGCGCGACCGCGCAGCCGCTCGCCCCGTCCCTGGTCGTCGGCGTTTCGGACGACATCCCGTACGGGATCGGCATCGATCTCTACCGCTGCA
>JAEEGL016373737.1_pt1 | contig 14032 bp, 9 predicted proteins | sample 9134231 | NCBI WGS metagenome assembly JAEEGL01 (sample SAMN16246548, study PRJNA631951) | gut metagenome | biome: gut microbiome; feature: rumen; material: fiber-attached | host: Bos | place: Iran: Karaj | collected 2018-10
CCAGAACGGCGTCGCCGTGGGCAGCTTTGAAGGCTATGAGCATTTTGTCCTGCAGGACAGCGCCGTCAGTGTGGATTCCACGATGACGGACTGTGTCTGCTTCGGCTCTCTAAGGGGTAGCAGCGATGTGCGTGTGGAACGCGCGTCTCTCCGGATCAACGGCGCCGCGAAGCGCATGTCTGCTATCGGCACGATCTCCGGCGCCAATGCGGACTTCTCCGTCACGGATGCCAATATCGAGGTGGAGATGCAGGTGGACGCCGGGACATGCATCGGCAGCATGGCGGGAGCATCCGCGATCCGGGTATGCCGCGGCAGCGTGAAACTCGACAACAGCGGTAAGAATGCGCTGCTGCTGGGCGGGTTCAATGAGAATTCGCGGATGAACTTCGAGATGGCCAATGTCCGGGGGAGCGTCTATACAGAGGAACGCAAGTGGAGCGCCGCGCCGAGAGAGAATATCCGGATCGACGAGAGCAGACTCCGGTTCGATGTGAACGGGGCGGAAGAGGTCGTTTAAAGCTTCATATCCCCTTCTTTGATCTTACCCAGTTTTTTCAATCCCATGGCAAATAACGGGCACAGGACGGCCGGCAGGACGAAGCTGATGAGAAGCAGGCCTGCCCAGTCAAAGGCTGTGACCGCGGCTTTCGCGCCGGAGGCCACATCAGCCACCCATCCGCTGTAGACACCGATCTGTCCAACCAGTCCGCAGGTCCCCATACCGGATGATACGGGTGCGCCGTTCATCTGCAGGCCGAATACACAGGTGGCCAAAGGCCCCGTGATGGCTGAAGTCAGGATGGGGGGAATCCAGATCATGGGATTTTTCACGATATTGCCCATCTGCAGCATCGAGGTGCCGATCCCCTGTGAGACGAGGCCGCCCCATTTGTTCTCCTTAAAGGACATGACGGCAAAACCGACCATCTGGGCGCAGCAGCCGGCGACGGCAGCACCGCCCGCAAGTCCCGTGAGACCGAGCGCCGCGCAGATCGCGGCAGAGGAGATCGGAAGCGTGAGCGCGATACCGACCAGGACCGAAACAAGGATCCCCATGAAGAAGGGATGCAGATCCGTGGCCCACATGATGAGATTGCCGAGCGACATCGCGATCCGTCCGAGGGTCGGAGCGATGAGCCAGGAGAAAAAGATGCCGGTCGAGATCGTGACGAGCGGCGTGACCAGGATATCCACCCGTGTCTCGCCGGAGACGGCCTTGCCGATCTCCGCGGCGAGGATCGCGACAAAGAGGACCGCGAGCGGTCCGCCCGCGCCGCCGAGTGCATTTGAGGCGAAGCCTACCGCCGTCATGGAGAAGAGGACGAGGGGAGGACATTTCAAGGCATAGCCGATCGCAATGGCCATGGCCGGTCCGCTCATCGCGGTGGCGATGCCGCCCACCGTGTAGTCGATGCCGCCGACAGTGGCGACGCTCTCCGTCAGGAAAGCGAGATGGAACTGGGTCCCGATCGTGTTGATGATGGTGCCGATCAGCAGGGAGCAGAAGAGTCCCTGTGCCATGGCGCCCAGCGCATCGATCAGATAGCGCTTCGCCGAGATCTCGATATTCTTCTTTTTCAAAAAGTCCTTAACGCCGGCCATCGGTATCCTCCGTGTATGAGTGCGTATGAATGATACCACTATACCATGAAGCGCGGAAAATGCAAATGTATGCGAATGCGGGCGGGCTGAGGATCCTGTCAAAACAGGCGAAAAAACAGGAAGAAATGCTTTTTTTTCCGACCGGAGTATGGTAAAATCATCGGTATTATACATTTTCTTTGAGAGAGGCGGTATATGGCTTCAGATAACAGAGACGCGATCGTGTTTTCCGATCAATCATCCGAGATCCGGCTGACAGGCAGTCTGCTGTTCCGTTTCACGATCATTTTTTTCATGTTCACACTCTTTATCCTGATCGTCACAGGCTTCACCACCTATTTCTCGCAGATGGAGATCTATAAGAAGCAGAGCGAGCGCAATATCAGCGAGATCGGCGATTATCTGCGTTCCCTCATCGAGAACGACTGGGCGGATTTCAAGGACTACCGGGATTATTACATGGCGCATTTCGAGGAGATCAACATCCCCTACGATTTTGACGACTATTCGGAAGCGGCCGCGGAATTCGAGCGTCTGTTCACCGTGACTTATCCGGGGAAGACCTTTGGCATCGATGTCGATTTTGACGAGATGACACCGGAACTGCAGGAGGCCTATTTCATCTACCGTCATGAATACTGGACGCTGACCTTTGAGCGGGCCCGCGTTTCCTTCGGCCTGCCGTACACCTATTTCCTGGTCATGAAGGAGGATATCCACAATGTCGTCTACTTGATCGACGGCGAACGTACGGAGAAGCAGGTGAACGGGAAGTCCTACATCTATCTCGGAGATGAGTATTACAACGATCCCGAGGTCTATTCCATCCTGTGGGATACCTGGGAGAAGGCCGAGCCTTTGGACGGCTATCAGGAGTGGAACAATGCCTGGGGGCACACCTATGCCTACTACACGCCGCTTGTGTTAAACGGCGAGAAGCTCGGCATCATCGGGACCGAGGTCGCCGTTGCGGATGTGAACAGGGAGATCCTGCGCAATACGATCCAGCTCATCGCCGGTATCGCGTTTGTGCTGGTATCCGGCATGATCCTGATCCTCGCGATCATCAATACCCAGTTCATCCGCAGGACCAAGCTGCTGGAACTTCATGTGGAGAAGTATTCGGAATGCAAGGACGAAGAGATCGCGACGGAGATCGAGCGCGATTTTGACGGGAACGATGAGCTCTCCAGTCTCGGGATCCGGTTCGCGGAGATGATCCATGAACTGGAAGATCATATGCGCAGCCTGTCCAGGGTCACGCAGGATCTGGCCGTTTCCCAGCAGCTCGCCGCCGAGATGGACGAGGTGGCCAACAAGGATACGCTGACCGGGATCCGTAACCGCAACGCCTATTCCCGTGAGGCACAGGTCGTGGAGAAGGAGCGCAAGGCCGGTATGCGTGATTTCGGGATCGCGGTCGTGGATATCAATGAACTGAAGAATATCAACGATCATTTCGGCAACAACAAGGGAGATGAGTCGATCCGCATCATCTGCCGGCTGATCTGCCAGACCTTTGCTCATTCCGCGGTCTTCCGCACGGGAGGCGACGAATTCGTGGTGATCATGAAGGGGGACGATCATCGTGTGGCGGAGAGTCTGATCAGCGATTTCGAGCGGTCCATGAAGGAGCGCGCTCATGATGTGACGCTCGAACCCTGGGAGAAAGCGACCGCATCGCTCGGCTACGCGGCCTACGATCCGGGCGTGGATGAGAATTATATGGCAGTCTACCGCAAGGCGCAGGATCATATGGCGGAACGTAAACTGCAGATGAAGGCACTGCGCAAGATCAGGCTGTAGTACGACCGGTATGAACAGACAGGAGTTTGCCGAATTCACCCGTGACCGATTCCGATTCCTGGACGGGGCCACGGGAACAAATCTGATGAAAGCGGGGATGCCGCCGGGGGTCTGTCCCGAGGCCTGGATCCTCGAACATCCCGATGTGCTGCTCGATCTGCAGCGCGCCTATGCCGCAGCCGGGAGCGATATCGTCTACGCACCCACCTTTACCGGCAATCGCATCAAATTACGGGAATATGATCTGGAGAACGGGATCGAGCGGATCAACCGCGGTCTTGTCGCGCTCTCGCGCGAAGCCGTGGGAGATAAAGGCGTCCTGGTAGCCGGTGATCTGACGATGACCGGCAGACAGGTGGAGCCCGTCGGGAATCTGCCTTTTGATGAACTCATCGATGTCTACAGACAGCAGATCACGATCCTGGCGGATGCCGGTGTCGATCTCCTCGTGGTCGAGACGATGATGAGCCTGCAGGAGACAAGAGCCGCGCTCATCGCGGCGGGAGAGGTTGCGCCGGATCTGGCGGTCATGGCGACGCTCACCTTTGACGCGGACGGCAGGACGATGTTCGGGACGGACGCGGCGACCGGAGCCGTCGTCCTCGAAGCGCTCGGCGCTGCGGCTGTCGGGGCGAACTGCTCCACGGGACCGGACGGGATGGCTCCCGTCATCTCCGCCATGGCGCGTGCGACAAAAGTGCCCATCATCGCCAAGCCCAATGCCGGTTTCCCCGTGACGGACGCGGAGGGAAATACCGTCTATGATATGAAGCCGGAGGAGTTCGCCGAACAGATGCGTACCCTGACAGATGCGGGGGCTACGATCCTCGGCGCCTGCTGCGGGTCGACGCCGGATTTCATCAGGGCGCTGAAGGAGACATACGGGGACGCGTCACCGGCGGACGTCATGCGCAGACAGCCCGGAGAACATGTATTGACCTCGGAGCGGCGCACGCTCACCTATGTGATCGGAGATCCGTTCATGGTCGTCGGCGAACGGATCAACCCCACCGGCAAGAAGAAGCTGCAGGCGGAGCTGAAGGAGGGAAACCTGGATCTCGTCTGCCAGTATGCCGGGGAGCAGGAGGAAGCCGGCGCTTCCATGCTTGATATCAATGTCGGTATGCCGGGTGTCGATGAATGCGCGCTCATGCGGCGGGTGCTCACCGAGGTGACGGCACTCACCGATCTGCCGCTGTGTCTGGACAGCACGGATCAAAAGACCATGGAGGAGGCACTGAAGCTCTATCCCGGCCGTGCACTCATCAATTCCGTCTCACTCGAGAAGGGCAAGGCAGAGCGCTTTCTGCCGCTTGCAAAGAAGTACGGTGCGATGGTGATCCTGCTCCCCGTCGGGGAAGACGGAATACCGAATACTTATGAAGAAAAAATCGATAACATCAACCGCCTTGTCGATCTCGCGCTCGCGGCGGGATTTGTGAAAGAGGATCTGGTGATCGATGGCCTCGTGGCCACGGTGGGCGCGGATCCGCAGGCGGCGGTATCGGTCCTTGATACGGTTTCCTATTGCAGGGAGCATGAACTTGCGACGATCTGCGGCCTCTCGAATGTCTCTTTCGGTCTGCCACAGAGAGGTTATGTCAATACGGCATTCCTCACGATGGCGATCGATCACGGCCTGACGATGGCGATCGCCAATCCTTCGCAGGAGCTGCTCATGAATGCGGCGTTTGCCTCCGATCTGTTAAAGAACAAGGAGGAGAGCGGTGCGCGCTATATCGAGCGCATGCAGCGCTATGAGGGCGGGACGGCTCCCGGACTCGGACAGGGCGGCACGGCGTCCTCAGGCGGACAGACTGCCTCTTCCGGCAGTGCGCCCGCGGCAAAAGTACTGACACCGGGCGAACTGGTACACCGGGATGTGATGCAGGGCAACCGGCGAAATATCAGGCAGGACACACTGGATGCGCTCGCGGCCGGCGAGACACCGGAGGGGATCCTGAATGACAGGCTGATGGCGGCGATCAACGAAGTGGGAGAGCTGTTCAATGCGGGTAAGTATTTCCTGCCGCAGCTCATCGGTTCCGCGGAGGCGATGAAGATCGCCATCTCGGAGCTGGAGCCGTTGCTTAAGGAATCCGGCGGCGGGCGTCCGGAATTACCGGCGATCGTGGTCGCGACCGTGCACGGCGATGTGCATGATATCGGCAAGAACCTTGTCGTTTTAATGTTAAAAAATGTTGGTTTTACCGTTTATGACCTCGGCAAGGATGTCCCGAGCGAGGAGATCGTGCAGGCGGCGATCGACCATCAGGCCGCGATCATCGGTCTGTCCGCGCTCATGACGACGACCATGCAGGAGATGCGTGTCGTGGTGCAGATCGCCAGGCAGAGGTGCCCGGAGGTGAAGATCATGATCGGCGGCGCGGTAGTAACGGAGGACTTCGCCCGGGAGATCGGGGCCGATGCCTACACAAAGGATGCGGCTGAGGCAGTGTCGACGGCGAAGAGATTATTGGGGATCGAGGTATGAGTATGAAGGGAGCGGAAGTGATGGTGCGCTGCCTCGCAGAGGAGGGCGTCGAGGTACTGTTCGGTTACACCGGTGCGGCGATCGCGCCTTTCTATGTGAGCCTGGAAGAAGAGGCAGGGATTTATCCGGTACTGGTGCGTGCCGAGCAGAATGCGGCCCATATGGCCAGCGGCTATGCACGGCTCACCGGCAAGATCGGCGTGTGCTCGGTCACGAGCGGGCCCGGCGCCACCAATCTGCTGACGGGGATCGCCACGGCTTTTGCGGACAGCATTCCCCTCGTCTGCATCACCGCCCAGGTGAATTCCGAGATGATCGGCAGCGATGTGTTCCAGGAGGCGGACATCATCGGCGCCGCGGAGAGTTTTGTCAAATACAGTTACGCGGTACGCAGCGCCTCACAGATACCGGCGATCTTTAAGGAGGCGTTCCATATCGCGGGTACGGGCCGCAAGGGTCCGGTGCTCATCGATATCCCGCAGGATGTGATGGAGGCGCAGGTGAACAAGTTCTCCTACCCGGAGGAGGTGCATCTGCGCAGCTACAAGCCCACCATCAAGGGCAACACCGTGCAGATCCGCAAGGTCATCGCGGAGATGACCAGGGCGGAGAAGCCCCTCCTGTGCGTGGGCGGCGGCGTCTGCTCCAGCGGCGCCGTGGATCTGATCCGGGAATTTGCCCACCGGTTTGAACTCCCCGTGGTCTCCACCATGATGGGACTGGGAGTCATGCCCACGGATGATCCGATCTATTTCGGCATGGTGGGCAACAACGGCGATCCCAGAGCCAACCGGGCAGTGAACGACGCGGATCTCATCCTCGTCATCGGCGCCCGGGTCGCAGACCGCGCCGTTAACCGGCCGGAGCTGATCACCGAGAACAAGGTGCTTGTGCACATCGATGTGGACCCCGCCGAGATAGGCAAGAACGCGGGTCCCACGATCCCGCTCGTCGGAGATATCGCACACATCCTTAGGGCCATGGTCAAGGAGGAAGCCATCGAGCGCGTGCCCACCAATCACAGCGCCTGGCTCAACGAACTCTATGCCTATAAGACGGAGACCAGGCCCGCCACAGCTAAGCACGACGACCGCTATATCACTCCGGAAGCCTTCTTTGAGGCGCTCTCCAAATGTGTCGATGAGAAGGCGGTGCTGTGCGTGGACGTGGGGCAGAACCAGATCTGGGCCTGCCGGTACATGAAGATCCGCTCCGGACGTTTCATGACCTCGGGCGGCATGGGGACCATGGGATATGCGATCCCCGCCGCCATCGGTGCGGCATGCTCCAAAAAGAACCGCCAGGTCATCGCGCTGTGCGGCGACGGCGGCTTTGCCATGTCCATGCCGGAGCTGGCCACCATGTGTCAGGAAAAGCGCAAGATCAAGGTCATCGTTTTGAACAACAGGCGTCTGGGGATGGTCAGAGAGTACCAGCATTACCACCAGCATGATTCCCGTGCGATGGTGGTGATGGACGGGGATCCGGACCTGTCGCTCATCGCACAGGCTTACGGGCTCACCTTTTCCCGTATTGACGGCACGACGGACGCGGAGGCGGCGCTGTACGCGTTCTTAAAAGCCGACGGGGCCGGGATCATGGAAGTGATGATCGATCCCGAAGCCCTGACACCGTGATCAAGGAGGCAGCCATGCATAAGATCTATTCCGTACTGGTGGAAAACCGCTCCGGCGTCCTCTCCAAGGTGGCCGGCCTCTTTTCCCGCAGAAACTTCAATATCGATTCCCTGGTGGTGGGAGAGACGGACGACCGGGCCATCTCCTGTATGACCATTGTTTCGAGCGGGGACGAGCGCACCCTTGAGCAGATCGAGAAACAGCTCAACAAGAAGATCGACGTGATCAAGGTCAAGACCTTTGACGAGCCGCAGGCTATCGCGCGGGAACTGATGCTGATCAAGGTGCGCTACAACAAGACGAACCGCCGGGACATCATGGAGAACTGCGAGATCATGCATGCGCAGATCGTTAACATCTCCAAAAGCATGATGCTGATCCAGATCTGCGACGAACCTGATAACATCAAGACCTTTATCGACATGTTAAAGAGCGTGTCCATCGTGGAGATCGCCCGGACCGGGACGGTGGCACTGCAGAAGTGTACGGACTGAAACCGTTTTGCATCTCCCCGATCTGTGGTATCATTGGGAGATGATCTGAGACAGATCACTTCATACAAAGGAGAATAGCGATGAAAGCTTACAAGGAGATGACCCGTGAGGAACTGCAGCAGGAGATCGAGACCCTGAAGAAGGGCTACCGTGATTATCAGGCCATGGAACTCTCGCTCAATATGGCCAGAGGCCTGCCCTGCAGGGATCAGCTCGATCTCTCCATGGGCATGATGGACGCCCTGTACTCAGGCGCGGACCTCTCCTGCGAGGACGGCACGGACTGCCGCAACTACGGCGGGCTCGACGGCATACATGAGGCTAAGGTGCTTCTGGGCGCCATGATGGAAAACCATCCGGACAATATCATCATCTACGGGAACTCCTCCCTGAATGTCATGTATGACGCGGTGTCGCGGGCGATGACCCACGGCGTCATGGGGAATACGCCCTGGTGCAAGCTCGAGCACCCCAAATTCCTCTGTCCCGTGCCCGGTTATGACAGACATTTCACGATCACCGAGTATTTCGGGATCGAGATGATCCCCGTCCCCATGACCCCGACGGGGCCCGACATGGACGAAGTGGAGCGGCTCGTATCCTCCGATGAGATGATCAAGGGCATCTGGTGCGTGCCCAAGTATTCCAATCCGCAGGGCATTTCGTATTCCGATGATACCGTGCGGCGTTTCGCGAGATTAAAGCCCGCGGCGAGGGATTTCCGCATCTTCTGGGACAACGCCTACTGCGTGCATCACCTTTATCCCGACCATCAGGATCACATCATCGAGATCCTCGGGGAATGCAAAAAAGCCGGCAATCCGGATCTGGTCTACAAGTTCGCATCGACCTCCAAGATCACCTTCCCGGGGAGCGGGATCGCGCTGCTCGCCACGTCGGAAAACAACCTCGTGGATATCAAGAAGCAGCTGCGCTGCCAGACCATCGGCCATGATAAGGTGAACCAGCTCAGGCATGTGCGCTTCTTCAAGGACTTCAACGGACTCGTCGCCCACATGGCCAGACACGCGGAGATCCTCCGGCCGAAATTCGAGACGGTGGAGGAGATCCTGGAAAGAGAGCTCGGCGGCCTCGGGATCGGTAACTGGACCAAGCCCCGCGGCGGCTACTTCATCAGTTTTGATTCGCTGCCCGGCTGCGCAAAGGCGATCGTCGATCACGCGAAAAAAGCCGGTGTCACGATGACGCCCGCAGGCGCCACCTGGCCCTATGGCAAGGATCCGGAGGACAAGACCATCCGCATCGCGCCGACCTATCCGCCGCTTGCGGACTTAAAGGTCGCGGCGGAGCTGTTCGCTCTGTGCGTGAAACTGGTATCGGCAGAAAAACTGCTGGAAGGGACAGACTGAGCTTGGGCATGGTTTGCGGTTGAGAATGGGGGTTGCGGTTTCGGTTTTACGATTTGTCAAAACGACGGTAAGAAACCCGGCCATCGTTCAACTGATACGCGCATCTTTTCTCAGCTGCCTGACGACGTATCATGTTACCACTTTTTCCCTCAATCCGATACGCGCATACCCTACCAATGAACCGACGGCGTATCGTTTTGCCTCATTTCCCCTTGATCCGATACGCTCATCCTCTCTCAGTCACCTGACGGCGTATCGTTTTGCCTCATTTCCCCTTGATCCGATACGTTCATCCTCTCTCAATCAACTGAGGGCGTATCGTTTTGCCCATTTTTCCCTCAATCCGATACACGGGCCTCTGTCTCACTGCATCCGTATGTCCCGCGCGGCGATGGCTGTGCTTCACCAAAACGATGCTAAGATACCTGACCATCGTCCTACGATCCGGAGGCTTTTTTGCGCATATTTGCGGATTTTTCATGTCGACCGCAGGCTTACGGTTTGATATAATGGCTATATGGCTAAATTGGGGAAAAAGATAATCAATTTCTTTAAGCTGATCCATCTGCGTACCATTCTGATCATCATAGTACTGTTTCTGATCCTGAGCCTGGCTATTTATCTGGCACTGGGAGGGGATGCATCCGAGGATTCCTTCTTTGATGTGCTCATGTATAATATCCTGGCGATTATGGGAAATGACTATCAGTTTACTGATCAGCCGGTAGCCCGTGCGTTGGGTATATTTATCCTGACCTTCGGCGTATTCGGATTTTCCGCTATCACGGGTTATATCTCATCGGCTTTTGTGGCTAAGAAGCTTAATCAGGAGAGGGGCGTTCGCAAAATGAAGAGTATGAAAAACCATATCATCATCTGTGGCTGGAAAAGCGATATGAAGATCCTGATCACAGAGATATTGAGGAAAAACAAGAATCTGCAAGCCTCGGATATCATCCTGATCAACAATGCGGATGACCTGAAAATGCAGATGGTCAGGGAAGATGAGGACATGAAGGGGTTGAATATCCTGCGCGGAGATTTCACCGAGGAACAGACACTTCTGGCCGCCAATGCAAAAGAAGCATCAAAGGTACTGATTGTCGGAGAAAACCAGGATAATCTTGATGCGGAGCTTATTGATTCCAGAGTATTTGTCAGCGCATTGCTTTTTCGTAATCTGAATCCCAAATGTCATATCTGCGCGGAGATCAAGACCGAGAGATACAAGAACTATCTGGAGGCACAGAACTGTGCCGAAGTCATATATACAGAGGAGTATACCCGGTATATCCTGACCACATCCACTAACTACAGCGGTATGAGTAAGGTGATGTCATCGTTTCTGGATAACGGTGACGGAGTATCCGTTCAGATCGCGCCGGTCAGACCGGAATGGATCGGCAGGACATACGGAGAGCTCTTTGCGTGGTATAAACAGAATCAGGGCATATTGCTGCTTGGGGTTCTTAAAAATATGGGCGTGGAAAAGGAATTAAAGCATCATATCCTTTCCGAAGCCCAGAAATCGACGAACTACGGCGAGATAATCAGGAAACTCAAGGATGTGAAGACTCTTGAAACCAATGAGCCCTGTCTTAATCCGGACGATGGACTGATCCTGGAAAGCAGTATGGGTGCTATCATTCTCGGGGAGGAAGTATGAGCGGGGTATATGAGCAGTTAACACAGTTCCCTATATTTTCGGGGATCAGCGAGAACGAACTGCAGGAACTGGCAGGTGAGCTGTCTCTTAAGAGCTTCGATGCCGGAAATGATATCATCCGTGAGGGAGATACCGGAGAGGAGATGTATCTGCTCACGGAAGGCACCGTGGATGTGATCAAAAAGACCATGTTCGGTGACAGCTATGTCTGCGCAACTCTCGACAGCGGCAAGCACTGTGTCTTCGGTGAGATGGCGCTTATAGACAGTGATGTAAGGAGTGCTACGGTGAGAGCCAAGACGGCCTGCTCGACGCTCGTCATTGATAAGGGCGCGTTTGACAGATATATCAATGCGCATCCTTCGACCGGTATCGTGCTGCTTAAGCTGATCAGCATCAGTCTGGTACGCAACTTAAGAGAAGAGAACAATAATCTGGAGCTTGTATATCAGGCTCTGATAGATGAGATAGAGAATTCGTAACGGAAGGAATGACGATGTACAAAGTCGATGAATTACTCCTGTTGGAGATACTGACAAATGCGTTTAATGTGACCGGCATGACTCCCATACTGGAGACCGAAGGTATGACTGTCGGCGAATATATGAACGGTGTTCCGCTGGATCAGATAGATGATGCGACGGATTTCGGTGCGTATATGACCGGCTTCGACTGGAAGAATATGATCATGGCCATCAGGAGAAATCCTGATCTGTGTAAGGCGTATATCGCCGAGACACATCTGGATGACGCATACGGTGCGGGAGGCGGCATATCCATTGTATTTCTGAATAAGGATGAACAGGAGGCTGTTATCGCTTTCGGGGGAACGGCCAACGAGGAATGGTACGATGATTTCGTCGGAGCGAATCAGGTAGATTCACTGCAGCAGATCAATGCTCTGGAGTGGTATAAGAGAGCATATACCAGACACGGCCTCAATAAGTATACCGTGACGGTGACCGGACACTCCAAGGGCGGTAATAAGGCCAAATATATCACCGTCCTCAATGATACGCCGGACAGATGTGTTTCATTTGACGGGCAGGGATTCTCGGATAAGTTTATTGAGTTCTACAAAAAAAGAATACAGCTGAGGCAGTCCGTTATCGAGAACCACAACATTGACTACGATTACGTGAATATCCTGATGAACGATATCGGATCCAGGACGTATTACATCGGATATGATTACGGCGTTGGCGGATTCGCCGAGAGTCACAGCCCGAACACATTCTTTGATTTCGGTGAGAACGGTGAATACACCATGCGTGTCAATCCGAACGGCCAGAGTCCGGAGATGCAGATACTGGATCAGTTCTTTAACAGTATGATACGTTCCGGTGTCAGCGATAAGGAGCGCGATGAGACCGATATGCTGGTCGGCCAGCTGGCTCAGCGGGCTTTCCAGATGGAAAAGGATGACTCTGTATCGGATTACATCAATTATCTGTGCGATATGATCCGGGATGACAGATATTCGGATAATGTGGCATATATCCTGGCATTTATCATCATATATTCCCGGGAGAATACCGAGTTCCTCGGTGCACTTAAGAACGTGATGATGAGTTTCGGGGCTGATAATGTAGTCAAGCTTCTGGATATGTTCTCTGAGCTGATCAACTCTCCGACGATCAGCAGGATTGCCAATCTGACCAACTTCGTGATCATGCACGCAAACGGTATGGTGGTCAAACAACTGCGCGCCATAGCGCTGAAGAAATACGGTGTCGATCTGACAGCTGATCAGATCAGGGGGTTGCTCCAGATCATATCGATGACCAAGGAGACCATACGCACACTCAAGATCAATATGGACGGCTCTGATATCGTAGTGGAGGATATTCTGGATGATGAGGATGACGAGTTGACTCTGCCTGAAAACCTGGATATCGTAGTTCTGGCAGGCGGTCTGTCCAACGAGCGTAATCTGTCACTCAGATCCGGTCTGAATGTCTCCGAGGTTCTGAAGAACAGCGGCCACAACGTGATCCTTCTGGATGCGTTTATGGGTTACGGCGAGCGGGAGATATCCATTAAGAACGCATTCGCCGATCCTGAGAAATACTCTTTGCCTCCGCATGAAGTGTCCGATGAGATCCCCGATCTGTGGGCGGTTAAGAGGAGACGCGCGGATAAGTCCGATTCCTTCTTCGGTCCGAACGTGTTGCAGATATGCAGACAGTGTGATGTCGTGTTCATCGCGCTTCACGGAGCCAACGGAGAGAACGGCAGGGTTCAGGCTGCGTTTGATGTTCATGGAATAGACTATACGGGATGTGATTATTTCTCGTCCGCCATATCTTCCAATAAATTTAAGGCAAAGCAGCTGATGCGTGAAGCCGGGGTGCCCGTGCCCGACGGATATACGGTATGCAAGGGTGATAACGTTGTTTACCCTGAGGACTTTGATATCGCTTATCCTGTCATCGTAAAGCCCAATAACGGCGGTATCGGTCTGGGCATAACGGTGGCAAATGATAAGACCTCATACCGCAAGGCTCTGACGGAAGCGATCAGATGGGATAATGAGGTGCTGGTTGAGGAGTATATAAGCGGCAGAGAATTCGCCGTGGGTACGATCGACGGCATGGCTCTGCCTGTGATCGAGACCCTGCCTCTGGAGACGACAGAGGAAAACACCGGATTATCCAGGAAGGGCGAGCGTATGCGCAAGTGCCCGGCAGATATTACATCGGAACTTGCGGATAAGCTTATGGAAGCTGCTGAGACCGTGACGAAAGTACTGGGCGTAAACGCTTATGCCAAGATGGATTTTATCGTTCGCGATAACGGCGATTTCGTATGCCTGGAGTGCGACTCACTGCCTCAGTTATATCCGGATGCTCAGCTTGTACAGGAAGCCAAAGCAGCCGGTATGAGTTTTGAGGATCTGTGCAGCAAGATCCTGGAACTGAGTCTGATCGAGCGTGCGCACAGCACTACCTGACCATCAG
>JAEEGL016952856.1_pt1 | contig 14032 bp, 11 predicted proteins | sample 9134231 | NCBI WGS metagenome assembly JAEEGL01 (sample SAMN16246548, study PRJNA631951) | gut metagenome | biome: gut microbiome; feature: rumen; material: fiber-attached | host: Bos | place: Iran: Karaj | collected 2018-10
ACCAAGGAATGCGCAAGACCATGTGAAGAAGATATCAGGCATCTCGTTAGCTGAAACAGCAGCCTTGATCTTTGTCTTGTAAGACTGGTTCTCAAATGCTTCCCAGTTAAATGTGATATTAGGATATTTCTCCTGCATATCAGCGATGGCAGCTTCATAAGAATGACGGTTTGAATCACTCTCTGTAGCAATACACCACATGTTAAGTGTGATAGGCTCGTCAGATGATGTGCTCTCTACAGCAGTCTCTGTAGCAGCCTCAGTTGTCTGAGTTGTCTCTGCTGCTGTCTCTGTCTTAGTCTCAGTTGTAGCACTTCCATTATCAGTAGAAGTAGCCGGTGCCTGAGAGCTTCCGCAAGCAGCGAGAGAAAGAGTCATAACTCCCGCCAACAGTGTTGAAACTAATCTCTTCATTTTCATAACACCTCTCCTTTATAAAATAGAAATTTTGTTTTGGTGGCAGTGCCACCGGTTTATCGATATGCACTTATGTGCTTCGAATCAAAGTGTTCAGCCCTTGGCGTCCTGAAGCTTTACCATAGGCCATGGATAATCTACTGTAAGTTGATTTCCGTCTAATGTGTAGTAAATATATGCATCCTCGATTGGATCGTCATACATGAGTCTGATGTAACCCTCATCCTCATTGACTTGATAGTGTCCAAAAAAGATGTTCTCCTCAGAAAACTTTCCATCTTCTGTGAACTGATATGACCAGCCGTTATCCTGAGTCCAGAGGCCAACTATTCCGTCTCCCGGCTCTCCATCACTGTAGGTGTAAGTTGATTTCTCATAGAGAACCATGTTGTCATTCTCCATGGTATAGCGGAGTTTGGTCACATTTCCGCTCTTGTCCTTGAGTTCTATAAAGTTATCATCCTGGGTGTAAGTATACTTGTCGCCCTTATACTGGGCTTTTCCATTATCTGACAGCTCGATTACTTCCTCTGAAGGCTCATAAGCATAAGCCCACTTCTCGGACTTGCTACCGCATCCTCCCAGTAAAAGAGCTGAAGAAATAAGAATTGTTGATACTATATATCCCTTGAATCTTTTCATACCGTTTTCCCCTATATCTGACAGTTTTAATATATCCAAAGAACTTGTAAGAATTAATGGAATTCTTTTACCTGATGTAGCATATTTTTTACTTCTTTTACATTTTATTCATGCTTTGTTAAGAATTGTTATGCAATTTATACAATCACATGTCTCCAAATAATTGCACATGTTCCAAAATCGTGGTGATTTTGCCAACTCATGGGTAGCGTTTGGCATAGATGTTTGTCCATGATATAATTAAATGCTTATTTTAATAAGTAGTAATTATTTGTTGCGATTTTGTGTATATTTGATCGCAAGGAGGTTTCATTATGGCAAGAAATGTAGATGTAGCAATTATCGGCGCAGGCCCCGGAGGTATTTTCTGCGCTTACGAACTTATGGAAAAGAGACCTGATCTCAAGGTCCTCATGATAGAAAAAGGTCGTTCTATAGAAAAGAGAAACTGCCCAAAGCGTGTGACAAAGACCTGCGCAGGTTGTAAGCCATGCTCTATTACAACAGGATTTGCGGGTGCGGGAGCTTTTTCTGACGGAAAGCTTTCTCTTTCACCGGATGTAGGCGGAACCCTGCCTGATATTCTGGGATATGATGAGGCAACAAAGCTGATCCATGAGTCCGATGAGATTTACCTTAAATTTGGCGCGGACAAGAGCGTTTACGGCATCGACAAGGAAGTCGAGCTTCGTGAGATCAGAAGAAAAGCGATTAATGCCAATCTTAAGCTGGTTGAATGCCCTATCAGGCACCTGGGCACCGAGGAAGGCTACAAGATCTATTCCAAGCTTCAGGATCATCTTATTTCAAAGGGTGTTGAGATAGAGTTTAACACCATGGTTACAGAGATCATCGTTGAAGATGGCGTAGCAAAGGGCGTTGTAACCGATAAGGGTGAGACAATTTACGCCAAAGAGATTGTCAGCGCAGTTGGCCGTGAAGGTGCCGACTGGTTCAAGGATAAATGCGAGGAAATCGGCATAGAAACCAAGCCGGGTACAGTTGATGTAGGCGTTAGAGTTGAGGTCAGAGATGAGGTTATGCAGTTCCTCAACGAGAATCTGTACGAGGCCAAGCTCATTTACCACACTCCTACCTTTGACGACAAGGTTCGTACATTCTGTACAAATCCTTCAGGCGAAGTGGCAACCGAGTACTACGAGGGCGGTCTTGCAGTAGTTAACGGTCACGCATATAAGGGAAAAGACCTTAAGACCAACAATACAAACTTTGCACTTCTGGTATCCAAGAACTTTACTAAGCCTTTCAAGACACCTATAGAATACGGCAAGAAGATCGCCGAGCTTTCCAATATGCTCTGCGGTGGCAAGATTCTCGTTCAGACCTACGGCGATTTCAAGCGTGGTCGTAGAACTACCGAGGAGAGACTTTGCAGAAACAACCTGATCCCCACACTTAAGGACGCAGTTCCGGGAGACCTTTCACTGGTATTCCCTCACAGGATCATGGTGGACCTGGATGAAATGATCCAGGCTCTGGACAAAGTAACTCCGGGTATTGCATCTGATGAGACCTTGCTCTATGGTGTAGAGGTTAAGTTCTACTCCAACAAAGTAATTGTTAACAAAGATTTCGAGACCAGTATCAAGGGACTTCGTGCCATCGGCGACGGTGCCGGAGTAACCCGCGGACTCCAGCAGGCCAGCGCCAACGGCCTCTGCGTTGCAAGGAGTATAATGCAGAGTATTTGAGTTTTCGATGTATATTTGCGCTTTATGGCCGCTCTCGCTTCATCTCGTGCCTAACAGTACTAAGTTATTAAAAAACAATAACTAAGTACTGAGGCACTCAAAGACCATAAAGTCTGCAAATATACATTCGAAAACTCATAAATTCTATCTTATCGATATTCTTGGCAACTACATATTATTCATAAAAAAGTATGCATAAACTTAATATTACAATCAGAAACTTCATATTAGTTACATTGATTCTCTTAATTCTTACAGGCTGTGGGATGCCGGACTTGGATCGGAAGGTGGTGTTTACCACCGGATTTAGTGACGGAGAGGTGTTCAGAATTGAAGACTCCACCTGTTCACTGACAGAGATCATGGTGTATCTGGTGAATACCCAGAAGGGCTACGAAAGCTCCATCGGTCCTGAGGTTTGGGAAAAAGAGACTGACACCGGAACTGTGGAGAGCCGTCTTAAGGAATCTGTCCTTGCCAAGGTGGCACAGATAAAAGCCATGAATCTGCTGGCTTTAGAGACCGGCATTGAACTTGATGACTCAGAAATGGCTCTGGCTGATCAGGCTGCTGATGAGTACTACTCTTCTCTTTCAGAGGCTGATATTGCTGCCATGAATAACGTCACATTAGACGAGATTGCTAATATCTACAAGGAACAGGCTCTGGCAGCCAAGCTGTACAAATACATCATCAGGGACATCAATCCCGAGATAAGCGACGACGAAGCCAGAACTATTACTGTTGAGCAGATACTCATAAAGACCTACTCTCTTGATGCCAAGGGCGAGAAGGTGGACTTCTCCGATGCGGACAAGAAGGCTGCCTATATAAAGGCCAGAGGTATTCTTGCAAGCCTTGATGAAGACACAAGCTTTGAAGAGCTGATGTCTGAGTACAACGAGGCTGACGAATCCACTATTTCTTTTGGCAAGGGAGAAATGGAGGAAGTATATGAAAACGCCGCCTTCAACCTGGGGACTGAGGAAGTAAGCGGCGTCATCGATACAAGCGAAGGTTATGTGATCCTTAAGTGCATCACCACCTTTAATAAAGAAGAGACCGAAGCCAACAAGGTCAAGATCGTAGCTCAGCGTAAGCGTGAAGTATTCGGTGCCCAGTATGACTCCTTTGTCTCCACTCTCACCAAGGAACTAAACCAGAAGCTCTGGGATTCCATCACCCTTGTTGAGGACGAAAACGTCACTGCATCCAGTCTCATTGATGTATACGAGAAATATTTTGAATCATGATTTTTCCAAATAGAACGAGCGTCATGCAATCACTCCCAAAGCTGGGTCCAGTCGTTAGCACCGGGCCAAAGGAACACCTGCCCCTTTACAAGGCGGCAGTTCCTCTCAGCTTTCTTTAAAAGTTCCATCTCTTCATCTGTAAGCGGATCTTCTGTAGTACACTTAAGATTTGAGATGTACTGCGGTTCTTTTACTGAGAAAGGAATTGGACAAAGTCCCCTTTGTACAGCCCACTTAAGGCATACAACAGCCGGATGGATGCCATGGTTTTTCGCCACAGTAACCACTTCTTCCAACTCGGTATCAGCCACATCTTCAGCAGTTCTGTCTCTTTCAGGTCTGCTTGGTGATCCGATCGGACAGAAGCCGATAGGCAATATGTCTCTGGCTACAGCGTAGTCAAACAGCTCCTGCTGCTGGAAAGATGGATGGCACTCCATCTCAAGGGCTGCAGGTTTGATCCTGCAAAGAGGAAGAACTTTTTCAAGCTTTGAAATAGTCATGTTGGACATTCCGATTGCCTTAACTAGCCCTTCATCCACAAGCTCCTCGCACTGTTTCCAGGTATCCATGAACTCATCCACTGAGAACGGCTTTGAATCCGGATTTCTGGAGTCGCCGTCGCATCCCGGAGCGTGATAGTTCGGGAATGGCCAGTGAACAAAGTACAGATCCACATATGACAGCTTAAGATCTTCAAGGCTCTTTTTGCAGGCCTTTTTTACCTCTCTGTGCTGATCATTCCATACCTTGGATGTGATAAAAAGCTCATCCCTCGTAACAATCTTTTCCGAAAAGAGCCTCTCTAAAACCTTTCCAATCTGATCTTCATTCTGGTACACAGATGCGCAGTCGAGCATACGGTAGCCTGATTTTACAGCCCCGTAAACCGCTTCCGATATCTGATCCGGTGAATATTTGTCAGAGCCAAAGGTCCCAAGCCCCAGTGCAGGCATTACTGCTCCGGTATAGAGCTTTCGAATAGGTACCTTTGCAACATCTATCTTTTGACTCATATGCGTTCTCCCTGATCTCCAAATACTACAGCAACCTTTCCGCACTGGCCTGAAGCCATGAGGGCGTAAGCTTCTCCTGCTTCATCAATTGAAAACTCGTGAGTGATAAGCTCATCCGGATGAATTCCCCAGCGAACAAGTCTGTCTACCAGTTCTTCCATTCTCCACAGTGACGTTACCCATGAACCATAGATAGTCTTCTGTCCGTGAATAATGTCAGGGCTGGGGTTAAAGTTGCAGGTTCCGCCCTCTCCAACAAATGCTATCTTTCCATAGGAATGTGTCGCTCTGATTGCAAGCTGTCTTCCCGGGTCTGATGCCGAGCAGTCGATGGCTTTTTCAACACCTCTTCCCTTTGTGGCTTCAAGGATCTTATCCAGAGTGTCTTCTCCCGGCTTAAATACATCCGTCACCAGGCCAAGCTTTTTAGCCAGTTCAATACGGTAGTCGTTCATCTCAACACCGATAAGCTGGTTTGCGCCAAGAGCCTTGCAAAGCATCAGGGTAGCGAGACCCACAGGTCCAAGACCGGTAACCAGGACAGCGTCGTTACCGCTTATACCAATCTTCTCAATAGCTTCATAGACAGTACCGAAGCCGCAGGCTACCTGAGCTCCGTCCTTGTAAGTAAGTTCATCAGGAAGTGCGATCAGATCTTTTTCATCAGCAAGAATGTACTCTCCCATACCGCCGTTTCTCTGCCAGCCATAAGCTGCACGGAACTTGCTGGTACATGAGATATAGTAACCTCTTCTGCAGTCGTTGCACACGCCGCAGCCTGATATATGATAGACGATGACGCGGTCGCCTTTTTTGAAGCGCTTAAGGCCTTCACCTTCCTCAACAATGAGTCCACAAGGCTCATGTCCTGCGATCATTCCCGGAATATAGCCTTCCGCTCCTTTTCCTGTATGTTCTCTGTAAATGCAGCGAATATCACTGCCACAGATTGTTGTCGCTTTTGTCTTAATTACTACCTGCCCAAAACCGGGCTTTGGAACATCAAACTCTTTGAGTTCCACTGTTGAATTACCGGGCAAAATCGCGCCCTTCATTCTCATCTTTACTGCCATCTTTTGCTCCCTCCAATATATTTATAAGCTTTTTTATTCAAACAACTCCCTTTCGCAAAATGATATTTGCATAAAGAGCTTTCTCCGAAGTCATGATCACGCAGCAGGATTTTTCCCTGGTCTGATCGTAGAATTTCCATTTATTGATCTCTTCAAACGCACCCGCGCCGCGTTCATCATATTTGCCCACAATATTTTTATACTCATCCCAGATCGGTGTCTCGAGCTTACCCACATCGCAGGGCTCAAGTGCCATCAAAACGCATGGGGCATGCATTTCACCATTGCGATCGGGATATTTGTCCAACGGAAATACCTGAAGAATTGCATCCAGTATTTCCGGTACTCCGTGACCGTCAAGTCTTATCACCGGTTTCCCAAAGGAGTGCCCCGGAAAATTGCCGTCAGCTATCGTAATTTCATCTGTATGTCCCATTTCACAAAGAACTTTCAAAAGCTCCGGTGAAAGAATAGGTGGAATCCCTTTAAGCATCTTTTTCCTCCCGAAAAATACAAATTCTTAGACTACATAAAACTCTGAAATCATAATTTACCTCCTGAGGTTGCAATACCCTCTATGAACTGCTTCTGGAAAATAATGTAGATCACTATCATTGGCACGCAGGAAATAAGCGCTGCCATCATAAGCTCCGGATATTTCTGCTGGTACTGGCCATTCATCTTTGCAAGAGCGCTGGCAAGTGTGGTTGCCCTGTTGTCGGGACAAACGATCATTGGCCACATCAGGTCTTTATATGCAAACACTGCTGTGAATATGCCAAGTGCCACCATGGATGACTTGGTAAGAGGTGCCATGATATGGAAAAATGTCTGAGGAATGCTGCACCCGTCAAGTCTGGCCGCTTCCTCAAGGTCCCTTGGCAGCTGCATGTATGCCTGGCGAAGTAGGAATGTTCCAAAGGCAGATACAACGCCCGGGAAAACCAGGCCCATTACCGTATTGGTAAGATGGAGCTTGCTGACCATTACATACTGAGGAATGATGAATATCTGAACAGGTATCATCATCTGCAAAAGAACTACAGCAAACATGAGGTTCTTGCCCTTGAACTCCAATCTTGCAAAGGCGTAGCCACTTAAAGTTGCCGTAAGAACTGCAAACAGAATTCTAAGCGCCACCATGGCAAGAGTGTTGATATAGAGCCGTACAAAATCCATGGCCTGAACAACATTGCCAAAGTTCTCGGTCTGCCATACCTTAGGCACGATTACGAATGGGTCAACCTGCATTGTTTCTGCAGTAGTCTTAAACGCTGTCAGAAACATCCACAAAAAGGGCACCAGCATAGTAATCGATACAATTGTCAAAACTATGTAAATTACTGTATTACTCACTATTTTTTTCATTACTGTCTCCTCCCTATTCGTAGTGAACCCATTTCTTCTGCCCAATGAGCTGGACTATGGTAAGCACCAGAATAACTGACAGTAAGACTACAACTACAGTTGCGCCATAGCCTTTTTTACTCTGCTGGAAAGAGTATTTATAGAACAGATAAACCAGCGACTGAGTCTTTTTCCAAGCCGGATTGTTGAGATCTATCATCATGTAGATCAGGTCAAAGACCTGCATGGCTCCGATGATCCTTGTGACAAGCACGAAGAAGATCGTAGGTGATATGAGCGGAATGGTTATGTTGATAAGCTGATGCCATCCGTTGGCGCCGTCAAGAGCCGCCGCCTCATAGTAATCTCCCGGAACCTCCTGAAGTCCTGCAAGGAACAGTACCATGTTGTAGCCGATTACCGACCAGATACCAATTGCCGCTATTGAATAAATCGCAATTTTAGGATCTGATATCCAATTGACTTTGATATGGAAAACATTGTTGATAAGACCAAAGTTGGAGTTGTAGAGCCACTTCCAGACCATGGCGATAGCTGCAGGAGCAACTACCATTGGCAGGAAAAAGATAGTTCTGAAAACATCACGGCCTTTGAGCTTCTTGTTGAGAAGAACCGCCAGCAAAAGAGCTATCACAAGCGACAGCGGAACCTCAACAAGTGCGTACTTTACCGTATTCCAGAGAGTCTGCCAGACTTCTGTGTCCCCCAGTACCTTCTGATAATTACTTAATCCGACAAATTTGTTCCCCTTGCCGAAATCTCCGGTCTTATAGAAACTCTGTTTTATTGTGTCAATCATCGGATAGATGTTTAGAATGAAAAGCCCCAGCATTGTGGGGAGTATGAACAGCCATCCCCAGATAAATTCGCTTTTCTGTCTTGATGTTAGTTTTTTAAACACAGGTTTCTCCTTAAACATGTCATTGGATAAACTAAGGTGCGCCCTGGGGATCCACCCCGAGCGCACCTGTTTCTTATGCCATTTTAGTAGCGTTAACCGGTATTACTCTTCTGCCAGATCAGCGTTCATTTCAGCTGCGATTTCCTTGCAGACTTCGTCAACCGGCTTCTCGCCTGTCCATGCTTCCTGAAGCTTCTCGATCATCATGTCTTCCCAAACTGTAGTATCTCTTGAGTAAGGTCTGAAAACGAGCTTAGCATCAAGCATCTTCATATGTCCGTTAAGATCGAATGCAGGAACGGAGTTAACCCATGCATCGGATGTTCCCATGTATGCAGACATTGTTACACCAAGCTCTGCCTGCTTAATCTGAGCTTCCTTGGATCCAAGGTACTCAATAAGTGACCATGCTGCGTCAGGATTCTTGGTATTGGCTGCTGCAGCCCATCCAAGTCCGTTGTAGATAGATACACGGTCTGAAGGTGAATTTGTATATGGAAGAACTGCAACGTCACAGTTCTGAGATGTGTACTCATTGTCACGGAATCCTGCAAGCATCCAGGAACCGTTGATTGACATAGCAACCTTACCTGCCTGAAGAAGCTCGTTAGGAGCTGTCTCTGAAACTGTTGCAAGATCAGGGCATGAGCCCTCAGCTATCATATCGGTAAAGAGCTTAACAGCCTCGATGGTCTTAGGATCATCCATTCCTGATGTCTTCTTGTCATCGCTGATAACATATCCGCCATAGGAGTAGATAGTGTTGTAATAACCCTCCTGGTTGTTGCCGGGAGCAATTGCATATCCCCAATGGTCATCGTTTGTGAGCTTCTTAGCGTTTTCTGCAAAGTCTGCCCATGTCCATGTGTCATCAGGATAAGGAACGCCCATCTCATCAAAGATAGTCTTGTTGTACCAAAGAGCGATAGTATCGATATCCTTCGGAACTGCATACTGCTTGCCGTCTGACTGATACAGCTTTACGATACCTTCGTAGTAGTTGCCCAGATCTATCTTGTCGCTTGCTGCGATCTTATCTGTAAGGTCAAGGAGCTGGTCGTTCTCCATGTACTTCTGTGCAACATTAGAATGCATCCAGAAAACATCAGGAAGTTCTCCGCCTGTTGCTCCTGCTTCAAGAAGTGTCCAGTAGTTGTTCCAGTCAACTACCTGTATAGTTGCCTTAACTCCTGACTCTGCGCTCCAGTCGTCAACAATCTGCTGCAGACCGGGTCTCTGGCCCTCATCCCATATAGTAATTGATAATTCCCCTTCAACACTGCTACCAATACTTTCAGGTTCTGCAGCTGTTTCAGTAGTCTGTGCAGGCGCTTCCTCCTTTGCGCCTGTATCTGCGGCAGGAGTTTCTGATGCGGCATTTCCACTTCCGCAGCCTATCAATGATGCTACAGTAACAGCACACAACATGATTGCGAGTACTTTCTTTTTCATTAATTTTCCCTCCTAATACAATACTTTTTGCTTATTCCGCTTATACTTCTAAGCCTTCCCCTGATTGCACCTTAATCATAAACAATCAGGCATTTAATGTGTATGTTATTTTGTGCAGTTTTGATGTCATTTTGTGATATGGATTACTCATACTGCTTCTATAACTGTGACAAAAGAAGCAAAATCCTCCGAAATGGTAAATCCATTCCTGTAAAACTCTGAGAGTGTTATACCCATATTCATAAGTTCGTCGCCGTAGTACTCTCTTCCTTCCATCCTGTAGAGAGTGTTCTCGTCAAGACCTGATAGCCTCAGGAACCCGGGAAGAGTATTGACATTGGATTTCATACAGTAGAATCCGACTATGGCTTTTTTCTTATCCTCAGAGACCACCATCCATGCTGTCTGATCTGTCTCAAAAGGAGATCTCAGCCTGTAGAAATCTCCGTATTGTATAAGTTCACGGTGTCTCTTCATGAATTCAATCTGGGCCTTGACCTCGTCAAATTCTTCTGCCGAGATTTCATTGAGATCAAGCTCATATCCGAAGGTTCCAAAATATGCAACGTTGGCTCTTGTGGCTATTGAAGTACTCCTTCCGGTCTGCTGGTTTGGAACAATGGACACGTGGGATCCTATTGAAACTATCGGGTAGCCGTAGGATGTACCGTACTGGATCCTGAGTCTGTCAATGGCATCCGTGTTGTCTGAGCACCAGGCCTGTGGAGCATAATAGAGCATTCCGGCATCAAATCTGTTTCCACCTGATGAGCAGGATTCAAAGAGTATATCAGGGAATGCCTCTATGAGTCTTGAGTAAAGGTCATAAACTCCAAGTACATATTTGTGGTATACCATGCCCTGCTCTCCGGGCTCTCCCCCTATACTGAACACCTCTGTCAGAGGTCGGTTCATATCCCACTTGATGTAGCTTATGTTCGAACCGTTTATAACCTTGTAGAGCATTCCGTAAATGTAATCCACCACTTCTTTCTTGGAGAAATCAAGAACCAGCTGATGTCTTCCAAGAGAAGACTTTCTTCCGGGCACGGACAGAACCCACTCAGGATGCCTCCTGTAAAGATTGCTGTTTGGATTCACCATCTCCGGCTCAATCCAGAAACCGAACTTAAGTCCCATGGCGTTTATCTTTCTGGAAAGTCCAGCCATTCCCTGTGGGAGTTTCTTGGGATTTTCTATCCAGTCACCAAGTCCTGCGAAGTCGTCATTTCTTTCTCCGAACCAGCCATCATCGAGTACGAACAGTTCTACCCCGGCCTCTTTTGCCTTAGAGGCTATCTTAAGAATGCTGTCCTCCGTAAAGTCCATGAAGGTGGCTTCCCAGTTGTTGTTCAGGATCGGACGCGGCGTGTTTTTCCATTTACCTCTCACCAGATTGTTGTTGTACAGTCTGTGGTAGGTGTGGCTTAAGTCATTAAGTCCGCAATCCGTCCGGGCAATAACAACCTCCGGAGTATCGAAGCTCTCGCCTGTATTAAGCACCCAGGTAAATCTTTCCGGATTTATACCCATAAGAATCCTGAGGCGCCCATGGGTGCTTCCTTCTGCTGAAGCTATGAAGTTTCCGCTGTATACAAGCGAAAAGCCAAAGGCTTCACCGACAAAATCATCCGTATTCGGCCTCTTGATGATAATAAACGGATTGAAATTGGCGCTGGAAGCTCCTCGCATCGACTCAATTGATGTGTTTCCGTTTGTCAGTTTCCTTACCTGTGGTATTCTCTCCCTTGCCCATGCTCCGGTGAACTGAACCATCTCATGGTCCTGATCCGGAAGATCCACGCAGGCAGAGAGTGCTTTTGTAAGCTTTACCACTGCGCTGCCGTTATTCTTAAACTGCGCATGTCTTGCAACAACGGGATATTTGTCAAAAATGGTATAGGAAAGAACCATCGTCATCTGTGCAAGATCATCTTCCAGAGTCACCTCCAGGGTCATTGCCTCATCTTCCCCGGCGTAGGTTGCAGGAAGTCCGGGGATGTCTTTTTTACCCTTAAAGATGTTATGAGTCTTGTACACATATGAGCTGACTTTTGATCCATTTTCCATCTCCACCTCAAAGGCAGGTGTTCCGAAATCCGTTGTTCCAAAGGAAGGGTACTCCTGTCTGTTGAGTTCCATTGAATAACTCTCAGTATCAGCATCCACGGTAACGTTAGGCATTCCCATACGGAAGATCACATAATTAAAATTGTCTTTTTCATGGATTCTTTTGCCGAAGTAAAGATTTGTGAGTTCCCCGCTAGGGGCCACTCCAATGATATAGCTGATCCTGTCGTTATAAAGATGAAACTGTCCGGATGTCTTATTCCAAATAATGTTCATTCGTAAACCCTTTCATCAGTAGGTTGATAAACTATAGTTTGCAATCAGATAAAAGCGCAATCAGATAAAAGACACCTTAAGTTTATCCTTATTGCGATAAAAAACTAATGTCAGGATTTGATTTTTTAATGTCAAAATTTGACTTATACCCTATAATTAAAAGTAACATTTTGACATGGTATTTCGACACGGGGAGGAAAGGGTATGCCAAAAGAGCTTCAGGGGTGCGATTTCTGCAAATTCGTTAATTATGAAGATTCCGATGATTTCTATCTCTACGAAATGGGCACATATAAATGTGAGCCATTGTATTCCTATGAACATCTAGTTAAAAACCGCATAATCATCCACTTTGTCTTAAACGGCAGAGGTATGCTGCGCCTTAACGGAAAAGAGTATGCCGTAGGCCCTCACCAGATTTTCCTTATTCCGGCGGATACCAAAACCTTTTATCAGGCAGACGCAGAGGATCCCTGGGAGTACATCTGGTTCCACATTGGCGGTCCCAAGATTCCTCACATTCTTAAACAGGCCGGACTAACTGCGTCTCACCCTGTATATACTCCCATAGCCTGCTCCGACAAGATTGAAGCTCTTGCCAGAGACATCCTCGACAATTACACCAGGCAGTACTACTGCGTTGGCGCGCTATATCAGATATGCGATTATATGATTGAGAATTCAGCAGCAAGACAAGAAGATGATTATGAAAACTCTCTTCTTTATGTTAAGAACGTGATCTCGTACATTCAGCTCAAGTACTCCGAACACGTAAAGATTGAGAATATAGCCATTTCCCTGGGTCTTAACAGAAGTTACCTCACCAGGCTATTCAAGGAAGCCACCGGCTACTCCCTTCAGGAGTATCTTTTGACCTACAGAATGAAAATGGCGATAAAGCTTTTGTCCGAAAACAAACTCAGTGTATCCGAGATTGCCGAAGCCGTCGGATACACTGATACATTTACATTTTCAAAGGCATTCAAGAGGCACTTCCACCACTCGCCCTCTTCCTGTAAGGGCATTGATTACAGCATTGCTACAGGCATGATTGGTCTTGCCCGGGCCAACATAAAACCCGCCAAGTGAGGTGGCACAATCCAACCTGGTACTATTTTTTCATCTCAGCCACGATCCTGTTGTATTCCTGCTCGTCAATCCTGTACTTCGTCCTGACTATGACAAATGCAAGAATCATGACTACCAGCGGAACAAATACCATTCCGGCCCTAAGGGTCAAAGTCTGAGACGGAAGAACGGAGGCGATATACCCATCTGCCATCTCAAGGGCTGTTTCCCTGTCTATTGCACCGGCACCAATTTCCGTTTCCAGTGCGCTTATATTCTGGCTCACGGTATAGATGCCGCTTATTATAAGGATAAGCGACGCCGTGCCCTGATTCAGCGCATTTGACAGCTTTACGGCAAAAGATCTTATGGCAGAGATTATACTGTCGTGGCGCTCTCCGTACTTGTATTCGTCGTATTCAATGGTGTTATTTACCATGACGATCATGGCAAGATTATAAAGTCCCTGGGAAAAGAAAACCAGAAATCCCACTACGTTGAGGACAACTATATTCATTGGAATCACATATCCAAATCCCAAAAACAGAAGGTAGCAGATAACGAGGCATATGATACAGCCGGTAATTATCTTTACCCTTGTATACCTGCTTGAAAGTATAGGATAGACGAACTGTGCGCCAAGGGTTCCTAGGCCATACATTACAGTGAATATGGTTATAAGATTGCCTGAAGCGGAATAGCCAAACTGGAAATAAAAGAAGTTTATTCCAAGAAGTAAAAGCAGCTGCTGCCCCACGCAGAACAGGATATATGCGATGCCCAC
>JAEEGL017003691.1_pt1 | contig 14032 bp, 11 predicted proteins | sample 9134231 | NCBI WGS metagenome assembly JAEEGL01 (sample SAMN16246548, study PRJNA631951) | gut metagenome | biome: gut microbiome; feature: rumen; material: fiber-attached | host: Bos | place: Iran: Karaj | collected 2018-10
GCAATCTTCTTGACGGGGCAGCCCCAGTTGATGTCGATAAAGTCGGGCTTGGCTTCCACAACAACGTCAATACAACGCAACAGGGACTCCTCTTCGTTGCCGAACACTTGTATTCCTATAGGGCGTTCAAAATCAGCGAAAAGCATCTTGCGTTTGCTTTTTTCAGCGTCGCGTATCAATGCCTCTGAAGCGATGAACTCGCTAATCAGCACATCGGCGCCGTGCCGCTTGCACAACTGGCGGAATGGCAGGTCTGTCACGTCGTCCATCGGTGACAAAAACAGTGGGAAATCACCAAGCTCTATATCGCTTATCTTTACCATTTACAATAATTTGACATCAATAGCGTTATACTGAAAAACAATGCAAAGATATATAAAATAATGGATAAGACAAAAACTATACAATATCAGGAATTTACCCTTTTAGAACTTTGCGATTTCGAGCAAGAACTTATCGATGCCGCCATGAATGCCACCTCGTCGGCCTATGCGCCATATTCCAACTTCCATGTGGGCGCTGCAGTGCGGCTTGACTCCGGCGAGATTGTCACAGGCAGCAACCAGGAAAACATAGCCTACCCCAGCGGCCTCTGTGCGGAGCGCACCGCACTCTTTACGGCTGCTACGCAACATCCTGATTCTGCAGTACTTGCCCTCGCTATCGTTGCACGCAATTCCGATGGCAAGATTGTACCCATCTCACCCTGCGGTGCCTGTCGCCAGGTCATGGCCGAACAGGAGTCACGACAGGATAAAAAAATGCGCATTTTGTGCTACAATTCCAATGACAAAATACTGATATTCGACGGTGTTGAATCACTTCTCCCCTTCGTTTTCACAATGTAAAACGCCATTTTTCAAAAGCCATAATTCATTTTGTTTCAATAATATATATTTGATGACAAAAAAGTTTCACCTTAAAAGTTTGTCAGACAGATTTTTCTTTGTACTTTTGCAAACTTGTTTGAGGCAATTTTGCCCCGTTTTTGATAATTAATAAAAACTAAAATAATAACAATGGGAATTATTGGAAGTATCAGAAAACATTCATGGATAGCTGTCCTTATTGTAGGTATTGCTATCGTTTGCTTCATTATCGGCGACCTCACGAAGAACCGTAAACAAGAGGCTTTCGCCAAAATCGACGGCGACGAAATTACATACGAATTCTACAACAGCCGTCTTGCCCAGCGCAGTGATGAAATTAAGGAACAGACCGGCAGAGACATGTCCGGCAGCTACGCTTTCAAAGATGCCGTATGGCAGGAAATCCTCCAAGAGCGTGTCCTCGGCAAGGAAATGGATGCCCTCGGAATCATCGTCACCGACGAGGAATTCAACGACATGTACTTCGGACGCTTTGTCCATCCGTGGCTCAAACAGCAGTTCACCAATCCCCAGACTGGCGAGTTCGATGTTCAGAACATCATCAACTATGAGACCCAGATGGCAAACGTGCCCGACACCGCTTTGGTAAAACGTCAGTGGCTCAACATCCAGCGTCAGATGAGGGACGATCGCCAGCAGAGCAAGTATTTTACACTGCTTAATGCAGGTATTTATATGCCCTCAACATTAGCCAACGCCATTGCCGAAATCGACAGCAAAAGCTCCGACATTCGCATCGCTACTCTTCTCTACGGACAGGCTGGTGACATCATGGTTGATTTGACTGATGCCGATTATCAGAAATATTTCGACGAACACAAGAAGGAAATCAATTTTGAGACCTTCCGTCTCGACAATCGCGAACGTCGTGAAGTTGTCTATGCTGTCTTCAACACCCAGCCCTCGCAGACCGACCTCAAGAACATTGAAACTGAAGTCGGAAAGTGGTGGGAAGAAATACAGAAACTTAACACCGAGGGTGATGATGACCAGCTGGTAGGATTCATTAACATGAGAGGTGGTTTCATTGACACCAACTACTATAGCCGCGACATCTTCGCCTATCCGTTCGATACCGTATTCAATGGTGCCCACGCCGGCAAGCTCATCTCCCCGATGGTTGTTCAGACCCTCTCCAAGTCGAGCCAGCCCAACCACAGCACCTACGGTCAGTTTGTCACGGGCAAGATTATGGCTACGGAGATGCGTCCCGACAGTATCCGCACCTCAGTTATCATAATCCCGACCCAGAACTCTTCTGTCGAGGCTGCCGCACATCTGCGCGACAGCGCAATGGCAGCCATCAAAGGCGGCATGCCCTTTGAGGAAGCTGTAGTCCGCTTCTCAGCCGACACCACCAAGGGTGGCGACCAGGACTGGCAGCGCGACGGTATGCTTATCTTCAACTGGGAGGCTATCCACCACAACCTGGGTGATGTCTTCAACTACGACCTGCCCAACGAACGTGGCCATATCATTGTCAAAGTCACTGGCAAGACCGCTCCCAAGTTGAAATACCGTCTGGCTCTCGCCATTAAGGACATCCTCCCAAGCAATCAGACCGACAACGAGGTCAGAGACCGCGCCAACCAGTTCGCCAACCAGTACACTACATGCAAGGCTATGATTGAAGGTGCCCAGAAAGAGAACATTCAGCTCTCCAACGCTTGGCTCTACGCTATGAGCGACTCACTGAACGGCTACTCTGGAACCCGCGATGCCATACAGTGGGCTTTCGACGAGAACACCCTTGCCGACAATGTCAGTGGCGAGATTTATCACTCGGATTTCAGCTACAATGACGAGATTACTGGCAAGATTCTCCACTCGGACTACTGCCATATTGTCGTAGCCGTACGTGACATCCTTGTTCCCAATGAGCTTACCGTTGACCAGGCTCGTCAAATCATCGAGCGTCCTCTCCGTATGGAGAAACTCGGCGAGAAACTCGTAGCCAAGGCTAAAGAGGCCATGAAGGGCACCAAAGACATCAATGAGATTGCTGACAAACTCGGAATTAGAGTTGACACTGTGACCAATGTCACCTTCCTTGCCGACAGAATGGGTGCCAACAGCATGGAACCCAAAGCTCTTGCTACCATTGCCGCTAAAAAAGGCACCGGATTAATTGAACCCGTCCAGGGCTCATGGGGCGTGCATATCATCAACATTGATGGCAGCAAGCAGGTAGAGAAACAAGATGTAAACACCATCCGCAACAGATATACAAACATGGGTGCACAGGGAATCAACTATGTCCTACCCATACTTCAGAACCGTATGAATATTATCGAAAACGGATTGAGAAGACTCTAATACAACTTAAAAAAAGAATAGAGCAAGGCGGTGCGGTGGCGTGAAAACTAAGCACCGCCTTTATTTTTAAACAAATGGGTGTCAAGGATAAAATATCAGGTTTCTTTTCGGGGATACGCCGCTTTTTCCAGCGTTTCTGGCGTCGGCGTCATACCATCAGCGATCTGGTGAAGCACAAACACCGTTTTGTTGTCCTCGACACTGACACCTACAAAGAAAAGGTCTCTTTCCAACTCTCGGGCATCAATGTCTTTGTATTTTTTGGAATCACCGCGTTGGTCTTGGTCTTCCTTACAGCTCTGCTGCTGGCGTTTACCCCACTCAGGGAGCTCATTCCAGGCTACTCCAATGCCAAGATAACAGAAATGACTTATGAGAACGCAAGGATAGTTGACTCTCTTGAGACACAGTTACGGGCGCAGGAAGCCATGCTTGCTGACATACAGGATGTTATGCTTGGAAAAGACCCCTCTCTTCGTCACCAGAAAAAACTCCCCACTATCACCCAAACCCCTGCCACTGAAGGGAAAACACCCTACACTCACTCTCGTGAGGACACCTTGTTGCGCAACGAGATTGTCCGTCTCGGAGGCGACAGAAACTATGCGAAGCCACTTGACGGCAATGTCGTCAAGTCGTTCAACAGTCGAGGCGGTCACTATGGCACGCTAATGGCTGGCAAGGCTGGCGACCAAGTCCTCTCTGTCCAGAACGGCACCGTTGTATATGCCGACAAGGACAAGGAAGGAACATACACAGTCATAGTCCAACATTCCTCTTCGGAATTGGCAGTCTATAAGGCACCTGGAAAACTGCTGAAGGAGAGTGGCGAATTCGTTCAGGCAGGCGAACCACTGCTTCAGATGCGCCCGTTGCAGAAAAAAGAGACACCGCAGCTCTTTTTCGAACTTATCAGGGAGGGTGATCCCATAAATGCGGAGAAAGAGATAGGTTTCGATAAAAACAAAAAGAAATGAAAAAACATATAGCCATTTTAGGGTCCACAGGCTCAATAGGAACACAGACGCTGAATGTCATCCGTCGTAATCCGGAACTGTTCGAGGTAGAGGCGCTTGTGGCTGGAGGGAACGCAGAACTCCTGATAAAACAGGCACTGGAGTTCTCCCCTAATATTGTCGTTATTGCCGACAAGGAAAAATATCCTGTAGTAAGCGAATCGTTGCAACATACCGATACCAAGGTTTTCGCTGGAATGGAGTCGGTCAATGACTTGGTCTGTATGGATTGTGTTGATATGGTCGTAGCCGCCATAGTCGGCTTTGCCGGTCTCCAGCCTACGCTCAACGCCGTCAATGCAGGCAAGACCGTCGCATTGGCCAACAAGGAGTCGCTGGTCGTCGCCGGTCGCCTGATGACCGAGGCGGCAACCAAAAACAACGTCAATATCTTGCCAGTCGATTCCGAACATTCGGCTATCTTCCAGACTCTTCAGGGTGAGTCGGGAATAATAAATGGCAGCTTGTTTGTCAACAAGATAGACAAGATTCTTCTCACTGCTTCTGGTGGACCTCTCTTCGGACGCCGTCGCGACGACTTGCAGAACGTCACCCTCGAAGAGGTGCTGAAACATCCCAACTGGAAAATGGGACGCAAGGTCACCATTGATTCTGCGGGACTTATGAACAAGGGTCTTGAGGTCATAGAGGCTAAATGGCTCTTTGGTGTGGAGGCCGACCGCATCGAGGTCTTGGTCCACCCGCAGAGCATAGTCCATTCCATGGTGCAGTTCGAGGATGGCTCCATCAAAGCGCAGTTGGGCACCCCGACAATGGAGACGCCTATCCAGTATGCACTCAGCTATCCCTGCCGTATCGAAAGCCACCTCCCGCGGTTCAATTTCTTTGAACATCCCGAGCTGACCTTCCTTCGCCCTGACACTGACACTTTCCGATGCCTACCTTTGGCATACGAGGCCATCCGCAGAGGCGGCAATATCCCATGCGTGATGAACGCTGCCAACGAAGTGGCTGTAAACAAGTTCATAGAGGGAAAGTTGTCATTTCTCGCTATCGCTGATTTCGTCGGTGAGGCTATGGAACACGCCGACTTCATCGCCGAGCCAACGCTTGACGATTTGATTGCAACTGACATGCATACTCGCAAGATATGCAATAAATAATCAATGATTTCGTTCACTATTCACAAATTACAATTCACTGTTCACAATGAAAGTACTTGCTTTACTGATTAGCCTCTCGCTACTGGTAATAACACACGAATTCGGACATTTTTTGTTCGCGAGACTTTTTAAGACACGTGTCCGCCGTTTCTACCTCTTCTTCAACTGGAAGTTCTCTATACTGAAAGCTAAGAAGTTCGATGGCAAATGGCACTTTCTTTTCTTCAATGCCAAAACGCCTGATTCGTGGGACGAGAAGAACCTCCGCGAGGAGGATCAGGACAATACCCTTTGGGGCATTGGCTGGATTCCCCTTGGAGGCTATTGTGACATTGCCGGCATGGTTGACGAGACCAAGAATGCCGATGACCTCGAGAAAGAGCCCCAGCCGTGGGAATATCGCTCAAAGAAAGCCTGGCAGAGGCTTTGCATCATCAGTGGCGGCGTACTGGTCAACTTTGTCTCGGCTTTGCTCATATACACTTGTATCTTCGCCCATTGGGGCAAAGACGACATACCCATGCGCAATGCCAAACTGGGCTACGACTACCACGAACTTCTGCTGAAAGAGGGTTTCAAAAACGGTGATATGATCTGTGCCATCGATGGTGAGGAGATGACCGACATAGTCAAGACCCAGCACAAGCTTCTGCTCGACAATCCCAAGGTGGTGACGGTGATGCGTCCTACCCGCCTGTACGATACAGTCTATAGCGGCGACTCTGTTGCAGGCGAACCGGTGTTGATGTCCGTTGATGTCAAAGATACTTCGGTGCTGATTGACATACCGCTGCAGTACGACCTGCTGACTAAGATAGACCCACGCGACTCCAACCTGCTTTTCACCATCAGGGCTCCCTTTGTTGTCAAAGACTTCGTCGCCGGCTCGTCAGCCAAAAAAGGCGGTATGCAGATTGGCGACAGCGTAGTGCGAATAAACGATGTCGATATGGCCTGCTACACAGAGATTTCCAAGGCACTGGCCGACCTCAAGGGTAAAACTGTCACCATAGGATTCTACCGCAACGGCGAATACGACACTACATCCGTTGAAATCAGCGGCGATGGAAAAATAGGTGTCCAGTTGCAAGATCCGCTTCTCCTCTTCGAAACCATCCATATCGACTACAACTTCTTTCAAGCAATACCTGTGGGCATCTCCTACGGCTGCAACCAGCTGGTCACTTATGTTCAGTCGCTCAAGATACTCTTCACACCCGACGGATACAAGGGTCTCGGTGGTTTCGGCACCCTCGGTAGCCTCTTTCCTAACACATGGGACTGGCGCGCCTTCTGGAACATCACCGCATTCCTTGCTGTCATTCTGGCCTTTATGAATGTCATCCCCATCCCGGGACTCGACGGCGGACATATCCTCTTTACTCTTTGGGAGATAATCACTCGCCGCAAACCCAGCGATAAGTTTCTTGAAATCTCCCAGACCATCGGCATGGTGCTGCTCCTTGCACTGCTTATCCTCGCCAACGGCAACGATATCATTAGGATATTCAAATAATAATGAAGCGTCTCGACAGGCTGATAATCAAATCATTCCTTGGACCATTGGCGTTGACCTTCGTCATTGCGGTCTTCGTGCTTTTAATGCAATTCATCTGGAAGTACGTGGACGACATTGCTGGCAAGGGACTGCCTGTCGGTGTCATCATGGAGCTGTTGCTCGACGCATCGGCTACATTCGTTCCCATGGCATTGCCTATAGCTGTGCTCTTTGCCTCGATAATGACTATGGGCAACCTTGGCGAGCGCTATGAGCTTGTGGCTATAAAGAGCGGAGGAATACCCCTGTGGCGCACGTTGATGCCTATGGGGGTCATCGTCGTTATCCTCACTGTAGTGGCCTTTGTCTTTGCCGACTATGTTATGCCCTCTGCCGTATTGAAATACCGCACCACACTCTATGACATAACCCGCAAGAAACCGGCTCTGAATATCCGCCCGGGAGAGTATTATTCCGAAATCAATGGTTTCGTAATACGCGTCAACGAGAAAGACAAGGATGGAAAGACTCTCCATGACATAACGATTTTCGACCATCGCGAAAATAGTGGCAAACCTGACGTTGTGGTAGCCCGCGAAGGACTGATGCAGACCACCCCCGACGAACGCTATATGGTCTTCACCCTCTATGATGGCTGTTCCTACAGTGAGTCCGCCGGCAACCAGAACGCGGACTCCCACCCATTTACCAGAATTAGTTTCAAGAAAAACGAGATGACCTTCGACTTGTCCGAATTCGCTTTCGATAAGACAGAGGAGAACCTTTTCAATGGTGGCTACCAGATGATGAACACTTCACAGCTCGATTCTAACATTGAGCGACTCGAGGCGCGTAGGGCTGAAGAGGTAGAGATGCATATACGCAACCTAAAGTTGCGCAAGGAGATGCCAAAAATAGGCAGCGGCAATGGTGTGAAATTCGCCGTTGCGGACCTTGTCAATGCAAAGAACGAGACCGATCGCACGCGAATTGTCAGCACTGCCGTCAACCGCGCCGAACGCCATTTCAGCGACATCGGTATCCAGTCACAGACCGTTGTCTCGCACTCCGAATACATCAGGAGGCACTACATTGAGTGGCACCGCAAATACACCCTCTCTGTTGCATGTCTCGTCCTGTTTCTTGTCGGTGCCCCGTTTGGCTCTGTGGTGCGCAAGGGCGGTCTGGGATTGCCCCTTGTAGCCTCTCTGGTATTCTTTGTGCTTTACTACGTGGTTGGCATGATAGCCGAAAAAGCCGTCAGGGAGTCCGCCATAGGCACCGAAGGCATGTGGATCTCTACATTCGTTATGTTGCCTATCGGCATATACCTTACCTACAGAGCAATACGGAACTGATAGAGCACACCTTTTTTAACATTTCAAAAAAGATTTGGGTTAAACGCACCGTCGTTAAGTTACTTCGATTGGTTTGATATATTTTGATATATATCTAAAAAACAAAGAGATATGCATCAAAAAAGTTAAATATTTTTTGCTAAATACTAATTGCTCAATTATTTAGTTAAAACAAAAGACTATCCGTTTTGCGGTAATAGTCTTTTTGTTATAATGATTTGATACTAAGATTGATATGGAAGATTTCTTTGTCTCTGGAATTCAACAGGTAGGAGTAGGCTGCTCCGATTTCAGTGCCGTCTGGCGTTGGTATGCTGAAATGTTCCAGATGAATGTCAGGATATTGGAGGACGACACTGTTGCCGAGCGTATGCTGCCCTATACAGGCGGTGTCGCGCAGAAACGCCACGCCTGCATTGCAGTCAACCTGCAAGGCGGCGGCGGCTTCGAGATTTGGCAGTACAGCGAGCGAACCCCCAAGCCGATAGAGTTCGACTTGCAGGTCGGTGATCTCGGCATTTTTGCTGCCAAGGTCAAGAGCCGCAATGTCAGGGCTTTTCACGATGAACTGCTTGCCAAATGGGAGAAAGTGGGTCCTGTCTCCAACCTTCCCGACGGAACCCCCTGCTTTGTAGTGGAAGACCCTTGGGGCAACTATTTCCAGGTGGTGGAGATGCCAGCCATTTTCATCGAGCAGAAACGCCTCAGCGGAGGCATTGCCGGTGCCATAACGGGTTGCTCCAACATTGACAATACTGTCCCTCTCTACCGCGATGTACTTGGTTATGACAAAGTTATCTACGACAAGACGGGTGAATTTGAGGACTTCCAGTTTATGAGGGGTGGTGGCCAGCGCTACCGCCGTCTTCTTCTTGGGTGCAGCAAGCCTCGCAAAGGCGCTTTCGTGCCCCTCTTGGGCGAAAGCACCATTGAACTGGTGCAGGCACTCGACCGCCAGCCGCGGAAGCTCTACGAGAACCGTTTCTGGGGTGACCCGGGATTTATCCAGATATGCTTCGATGTTACCAACATGCGTGCTCTCGAGCAGCACTGCAATGCCCTCGGCTTCCCCTTCACGGTGGACAGCTGCAAGGACAACGGACATTTCGACATGGGCGAGGCAAGCGGCCACTTCACTTATGTAGAAGACCCCGACGGAACGCTTATAGAACTCGTCGAGGCTCACAAACTCACCGTCCTCAAGCGTCCGCATATTTATATTAATATGCTGAAACGCAACCGCGAGAAGGCTTTCCCGAAGTTCTTCTTCCGCCTGATGGGGATGAACAAAGTTAAGTTCGACTGATACTGATTTTGACAGAAAAGCTATTTGAATATGGGCAATTTAGTTGATTACCTGAAGCAGGATGTTCGTGCCGACGAAGCTCTCAAGGCTTGCATGAATTGCGGCATGTGTACTGCTATATGTCCTGCTGCCGAGTTCTATGACTACGATCCGCGGCGAATCTGCGACACTGTCCAGCGCGGCAACGAGAACGAGATAGAGAGCCTGCTGAAGAGCGATACGATTTGGTACTGCGGACAGTGCATGTCGTGCAAGACACGCTGTCCAAGAGGCAATGTCCCCGGTGAGCTCATCTCCATCCTGCGGCGTGCGTCGCAAGAACTGGGTTATTTCTCTGAGAGCGAGAAAGGTATGCAACAGAAGCAGTTGATGAACAGCATCGAACGTAACATCCTCGAGATAGGCTATTGTGTTCACCCCGACCGTGTGGACCCGGAATACCATCCAGAGCAGGGCCCGATATGGGAGTGGTACCGTGAGCATATTGAGGAGATTGCCCCCAAGCTGGGAGCCAACTATCATGGCGCCGGGGCGGGAGCTTTGCGTACCATCTCGGAGGAGGACTTGGAGGAGGTGCGCCGCATCTTCGAAGTCACTGGCGGAATGAAGTTGAAAGAAAAAGTTGAGACATTATGAAAGAATTTGGTTTCTCGATAGCGAAGGGGCGTTCCTTGAATATGGACGAGATGCGAACCGACAAACTGGAGCGTCTTCTTGAGGTTGTGCCGTCCTACAAGTGGTGCATCGGCTGTGGTGGCTGCACCGCCGCGTGTTCGGCAGGGGGCTTCACCGATTTTAATATAAGGCGTATCCATACCTCTTTTATGAGGGGTCAATACCGCGAGCTCGACCGTCAGCTCAAGGCATGCATGCTATGCGGCAAATGTCTGCTGGTTTGTCCCAGAGGTGTCAACACACGCTCGTTGATAATCAACATGAGAAGAATACTAAACGAGGAAGGGTAATGTTATGAATAGCAGTTTCTCAATATTTGTTATCCCGTTCTGCATAGGCGTAGTAATGCTGCTGGGCATTTCTGTCTGGAAATACTGGCGCTGGATACGCGGCTTCGACAAGCTACAGAGGGCCATTATCCGCAAGAATATCCTCACATGGCGTTTCCTGCCCGCCATCTGGGAGGCTTTCCGCGAGGGTCTGCTTCACTGGCGCATCACCAAGAAGAACCTACTTCTGGGCTATATGCATCGCAGCCTGGCTTTCGGATGGTTCCTGCTTATCGTTGTGGGCGCTGTGCAGGCTGACTTGGCATATCCTGATGGTAAACCTTTCTGGATGGCTATTTTCTTCAACTACTTCGAGCCGGAAAACGACCTCAGTGCTTTCCACAAGGCGCAGTTCTTCGCCGATCTGATGGACATTCTGCTGCTCTATGTGCTGAGTGGCTTGCTGTTGGCGGTGTTCAAGAAGATATGGTCACGTCCTATGGGTATGAAACGCACTACGCGCCACACCATCATGGACCGCGTGACTAAGTTTGCTCTGTGGGCTATCTTCCCCTTGCGCCTTCTGGCAGAGGGTGTCACGTCGGGACTCAACGGTAACGGCGGTTTTGTGGTGACATGGGTAGGGGAAAACATCGACAAGATAGGTCTCGCCGACCCTGCGTTCGAATACACATGCTGGATGCTCTATTCCGTGGCTCTTGGAACATTCTTTTGTCTTATGCCTTTCTCGCGCTACATGCACATCTTTACCGAAGTGTTCCTTATCTATTTCCGTCAACTTGGCGTTCACGACAGCGACAAAAAGACGGGCTACACCATGTTCGAACTCAGTGCCTGCTCCCGTTGTGGCATCTGTATCGACGGTTGCCCCCTCAACCGTCAGCTTGCCATTACCAATGTACAGGGGGTTTATATGCTGCAGTCCATCCGTAACCTTGAACTTCAGCACAATGCCGAACCTATTGCCGAAAATTGCTTGATGTGCGACCGTTGCGTGGCCGACTGCCCTGTCAATCTCGACCTTTCCATCATCCGCCGTCAGGTGCGTATCAAGAACAAGGCTGAAATTGACAAGAGGGGAGGCTATGACTATCTGCGCAACATACATCCGTTCAACGCCATAGGACGTGTGGCGTATTTCGGGGGCTGCATGTCACACCTCACTCCGGGCATTACGCAATCGATGGAGAAGATTTTCAACGCCGTGGGGCAGAAATACTGGTTTATGGACAAGGACGAGACTATCTGCTGCGGTAGGCCTCTCTTGCAGCAGGGCTTTGAAAACCAAGCTTCGGAACTGCGTCGCAAGAATACCGAAATGATTGTCAACAGCAAGGCCACCATGCTGATAACCTCATGCCCTATCTGTTACCAGTCGTTTAAGAAGGAATACAAGCTCTCTATTCCGGTGATGCACCACACGGAGTATCTTAATATGCTTGTCAAGTCGGGACGCCTGAAACTGCGCAAGGACGACCGTAAGGTGACATACCATGACCCATGTGAACTCGGAAGGGGTTGCGGCATCTACGACCAGCCGCGCAATGTGCTGAAGGCAACCACTACGTTGCTGAAAACCAAGGAGGAGAGAGAGGAGAGTCTGTGTTGCGGCTTTAATCTGGGCAATCCGCTGCTCGACTTGGAGCAACAGACAAAGATCCGCGACGCTGCTCGCGACAACCTGCTTGCACCTCATCCCGACCTCATTGCGACAGCCTGTCCCATGTGCAAGAAGTCCTTTACACATGCCGAGAATATCCCTGTACGCGACATTGCAGAGATTGTGGCAGCAAACATAGTATCAACGACTTAACAACTCAACAATAATGGAGAAACGTTTTTGGAACGAATATCAAAAGGAGATTGCCGACGACCATTTCTTTTATGAGCGCAGTTGTATCAGGCAGACCTTTTTTCCTGGCTCGGAGGCAGCCTTCTTGCGCATACTTCGCGACGAACTGGGTAAGGATATCTGCGACAACCCCCATCAGCATACATGTACGGGAATAGGATACCACAGCGATGTGGTGCCATTCGAGACCACCATGACCGTTGTGGCGCGCCTCTTTTCACTGATGACTGAATGTGGCTACGAGAACTATGTCCCCTCGTGCGTCACATCGTTCGGTGTCTTTTCAGAGGTAATAGAGAAGTGGGAGAATAACCCTAAACTCCTTGAACAGGCACGTCAGTTCCTGTGGGAGGCCACCAAGCGTGAATTCAATATACCGAAAAATATTGTGCATCCTTCCGACGTCATCTACAAGTTCCGTTTTGACCTCAAACCGAAAATGAAATACCAGCTCGTCAACAGGTTCACCGGCAAACCGCTGCGCGTTGTCGAGCATATCGGCTGCCATTATGCCAAGATTTTTCCCGACAAGGGTATAGGCAAGGCAGAGTTTCCATACGTCCTTGCAGGCATGATAGAGGCTTGGGGAGGCGAGGTAATCGACTACCCTGAACGGCGCCACTGCTGCGGTTTTGGCTTCCGCCAGTATCTGGTTCAGGAAAACCGCGGATATTCAATTGCGAACACCAAGAAGAAGTTCCAGTCGATGGAACCCTACGAGCCAGATTTTATTCTTACCAACTGTCCGGGATGCAGTATGTTTCTCGACAAATGGCAATATACCATTGCCGAAATGGAGAACAAAACCTACGACAAAGAGGGTTTCGGAATACCGGTACTGACATACGAGGAACTTACGGGCCTACTTCTGGGCTATGACCCTTGGCAGCTCGGTTTCCAGCTGCATCAGGTACAGTCCGAACCGCTCTTCGACAAGATAGGTATCACATACAACCCCGACGAGAAATATAAAGGAATTTCAGGTAGGCTCCTGCCGCGTCCCGACCGTCCTGAATGTTTAAGACAAGAATAATTAATACAATAACCATCATCGTGGCATGCAAGCTGCGATCCAAACAAATAAGATAATTACCATGAAATCTATCTCCATCATAGGCGCAGGTCCTGCAGGAATTGAAGCAGCGTCAGTTCTCTCAAAACTTGGCTACAGCGTCAACCTTTTCGAAAAATCTTCGTCGGCCATGAAGAACATAGCAGACAAGGCTTTTCTTTTCCCGAATTTCGCCTCCGCCAACGACATTGTTGAGGCTATGAACAAAAAGCTTCTCGACCCCAACATCGTACAGCATTTGGATAGCGATATTGTAGGTCTCGTGCGCGAATCGGGCAACGGATGGAAACTCACCGATGCCCGCGGAAACAGCCATTACAGCGATTTGATACTTCTTGCCACGGGCTACACTCCATTTGACGCCCACCGCAAAGAAGAACTCGGATATGGTATTTATGGAGGCGTGATTACCTCGCTCGATATGGAGAAGATGATACGCTATAATCAGATTGTCAACACTATAGGTGAGCGTCCTCGTCGTGTTGTCTTCTTGCAGTGTGTAGGCTCGCGAGATGAGAAGTCGGGCAACCACTACTGCTCGAAAGTCTGTTGCATAACTGCTGTGAAACAGGCTATTGAATTAAAGAAGCAGCTTCCCGAAACGGAAGCCTATATCTTCTATATGGACCTTCGCA
>JAEEGL010760093.1_pt1 | contig 14031 bp, 22 predicted proteins | sample 9134231 | NCBI WGS metagenome assembly JAEEGL01 (sample SAMN16246548, study PRJNA631951) | gut metagenome | biome: gut microbiome; feature: rumen; material: fiber-attached | host: Bos | place: Iran: Karaj | collected 2018-10
AACGTTGTTTCAGATTATCAACGATAACAGTATAGCAGCTATCAATATTCAGCGGCTCATATTTCCCCAACATGTTTTCTTGCAAAAGCAGACGCTTGCACCAGTACGGAGTGATCTCTCTGTATTCTTCGGGCTTTTCTCCGCTTTCAATCATGCGATACCACTTGGTCTTGAGTGGAAGATGTAGTCTCTTCTTCATACCCCGATCTCCTCAATCTTTACAATATTCAATTCAATCCGATTTCTATAAGAGATATGTGATTCATTTGTCTGCAACTCCTTGAGATAGTCATCACAATCTTCTTGGTCGTAATAACTGTAAGGTCCAATGCAATATCCGTCAGTACCACGTATTTGTTCTTTCAAGTCAACAATTGTATATAATACGGTTTGTGGTTTGAAATTATATGGCTTTGTACATATCAGATACCTGTCATCGCAAGCCCTGATAGTATAAGGTTTTTTCTCTTCCGCAAACCATATTTTATCACCTTTCTTATATTTCATACTCTACTTAGTTTTCCACACCCATATAACGAATGCTACGAGCGCGATAATGATTATAATTTTTGTCATACCTATCATCCTTTCAGTTTTGCATCGAACATCGCTTTGATGGCTTCCTCACCGCGTCCCATTTTGATCATCATCTGCCCAACCATAGTATCGAAGTCATTCGACTGTGTCAGCAGCAATGCTATCAGTGCCAGATGCTTTATTTGATTCGACTGAATGGCCGTAATCTCAATCACCTTATCAAGCATTCCCTTCTCACTCCATCCGCGTTCACGAAGATGAGGAAGATTCTGAGCAATTTTATCACTTGATGTTATCGTTTCAATAATATACCTTATCAGAGCCTTCTTGTCTGTCAGAAGGTTCGCTATATCAAACTGTTCATTCATACCTTATTATTCTGATTTTATTTTATCACAACTGTCTTTGATCTCATGCTGCATATAGACATGTGGAATCTTAAAGCAATTGAACTTCACTACGTAATGCGTAGGGGCCTTGCCAAAGATCCGGCTACAATAGCAGCGCAATTCTGTAATGGTGCCGATTTCTCCGACATGGTTTCTACCCATGCGGAGGAACGGCTTCACTATTTTGATTTTATCGCCTACCTTGAACTCCATGATTCTTGAACTTTTCGTTTTCTTTATCACGCTTCTTTGCAAGGCACTTGATCTCGAAATAGAGAACAATCCACAATGCAACTAAAACTAAAAATGCTAACATATCTATTTTGTTTTGCCTACGACTCTGCCTTGTGCCACTCTTGGGGAGTGGCACAAGGCAGAGTCTTCGAGGGTTATTCTTTGGGAACGATATTCTGAACCGGGCGAACGGCGAACCCGTAGAACCGACTGTCGTCGTACTGCGGACCCACACCACCACTGTAGAAGAGCAAGTAGTATGCGTAGCGGGCAGAATAGAACGACGAAGACCAGTAGTAACCGTAGGCACCGCGATAGTTCCAACTCGTACCATAGCCGTAGCCAGAGCAAGCAAAGAAGATGGAATTTCCATTGATCTTAGAAGTGAATTTCATTCCTCTGTAGCCATTAACAGAACAGAACTCCACATTACAGTTATCGTAAAGTTCCTGGAACTGTTCGGAAGTAGGCATCTGCCAAGGCTCTCCCATATTGACACGGGCAGCATCATGTTCGAGATCTATGTCACCTTCGAGTTTAGATCCGGGCGTATTCTCATAATCTTCACAGAAGTCATAGTCAGTACCGAAGACGTGACCATCTGTGTTACCCCATGAGAAATACAAGCCAACATCTTCTATTGACTTAGCACCGACATTACGATCAGCCCAGAGAGTACCAGAAGGAAGACCGAGGTCAATAGCAACAGCTTCCGTGTTTACAGATTCGTTAGTTTTGTCTGACTTTGGATCTTCGATAAGTTCAGCCATGTTGTGACGCACAAAGTCTATTGCGGATTGTGAGTCTTTGCCGAAACGCTCATATACGTCAAGCAGAAAATCGGCATGATTGATGTTTGTCTGTTTCATGATTAAAATCTGTTTATAAGTTTCTTTACCTAATAATTTGATAGGGGTGATATAACGGTTCTCTTTACAAATAGATATTTCCTGTTTCACTTTTCTCAAAACGAGATCTATGATCCCGTTGGAAAAGCCATGCTCCTTTGCCGTCTTTCTATATAATTCAAACAGAGGGACACGAATTTGTTTTCCAATCTGCATATTATTTTACTTTAGTGAATACTACTTGTTTCTTGTCTTTGCGGATGGCAGGCGTGCAAATATGGCCATGAGTGCAGCAGGAATAGGGATAGTTTCGGACTTTGTTGTTAGAAGGCCCTTTGAAACCTGCGTACCAGCATCCAGTACATGTGCGGCCATCGTCTTTGCTTTCTCTGACTTGCAGAATTACTTCACCTTCCTTGAAGACTGAGCCAATTGGATTGTACTTCATACTATTTTAGTTTTTTGAAATGGCACAGATGGTCTTTCTTCTTAAAGATGTCACAAGGATATTCGCAATCACTCCTTTCGCATATCTTTTTAAGATCGCATTGCATACAAGGATCATTAACTGTCAATCCTGTAGAAAGGCAGTTCACGGCCTTGTATATATTTCCATTGATAATAATTCCGTTTGTCATATTATTCAAAAAGTTTGGGCTCCAAATCATAATTGTAAACAAGAATTTCCTGCTTCTTTCGCAGCTCTGCCCGACAGTTATTTGCCACCGTCATCATTGACTCAATGACTTTTACTTTCCAGTTGCATTTCTCAATAGCAGATCTGAGTTGATCGTTCATGAAATGCGACAGAATGAATTTGCCTTTGAGCATTGAAAGCGTAGTAAGCAGAATATCAAAATCCTCGGCCGAATATCCGGCATAGTGTTGCTGCTGACAGCCAACATAAGGAGGATCAAGATAGAAGAAAGTCTCTTCCGTGTCTCGTTGCTCAATAACAGTAATGGCATCACGGGAAGAAATCTGAACGAGGCTAAGCCGTTGACGTAGATGTTCTGTGAAGGCATTCCGTTTTACATCAATGGAGTGTGCCGTAGATCCTTTATTATCCCATTTCCATCCGCAATTAGGCGATGCAGAATAGGACATATTCGTGAGCATCCATACCGCCCAAGCAACTTCCAAATCAGAGAAATTACCCCCCCCATAGTATATCCTTCTGGCTTTTAACCATTCTGATTCTGAATGAAGGGAATTTCTGACTTTCTCCTGCAACAGATAGAAGTTGTTTTGTACCTGGTGATAGAACGTCATCAGTTTTTCATCGTGATCATTTATTACCTCAACTGGCGAAGGGCCTTTTGCAAAGAACACTGCGCCACCACCGAAAAATGGCTCACAATAGAGTTGATGTTTCGGCATCATAGAGATAATCAATTTTGCGAGACGTTGCTTACCACCATAGTAAGTTATAGGTGTATTCATTCATTATAGAATTTTATTCTCTGTTCGATATTGTCTATTATGTTACCGATTGTACGTCCTTTGTACTCAGTCTCTACGGACTTGAGGACTTTGAGCTGCATCTGCAGACAGTCTAATTCTTCCTTGCTCATTTCTTCTTCTTTTTAGGTTTACAATATTCCATTCTTTCGCCTATGACTTGACCGAATCTGTCGACTACAGGATGGCCGACATAGTTATCAAAGTCATCTATGGAATTGGCATCAAGCGGTTCATCATTCGGCAAATAATCATTTTCGTCAGACTTATTATCGTCGGACAGGCCCATGTTACTGTCATCCCATCCAACAAGCAAATAAGGATTGATTCTTTTGTCGCCATGCTGGCACAATGTATTCTTCTTACTCATAGACTAAAACATTATTCTGATTCAGATTCTTTCTTCTTTTCCTCAAGCCATTGCTCGTATGACATCGTAGGCTGCTTGTTTTCTTCTGCTATACGTTCTTTTTCGGTTTGCATACACTGGCCGATGAAGATATTGCGCTCTTTGATGAAGTCACGCATGGCACAAGTTATGACCATTGGATCGACTGTGCCGTAGAAACGTCCATATCGACCTGTCTTAAACAGATAGAAGAAAAGCATTATCTCAGTGACTTTGAGATAGTGATATTCAATAGAGATAACAGAAGCAAGTTTCTGTATCTGGTCTTTGTCGAGATTCTTTGCTCCTGTGAATGTAGACAAATCTGTTATCTGTGGGTAAAGCCATTGCTCTGCAAAGGTCTTACCATAGGAATTATTGAGATCTGTCAGCGTCGGGTATTCACCCATAACGGCACGCTCAGGCTTACGAGCAAATGAGGCTTGCACAGAAGGGGAAACCTTGACAAGAAAAGAATCTCTGTCACCGAACTTAGATTGTATCGCTAAGATTTTCTCTTGCTCTTGCCTCGTTAATGAGGTCGTAGGTACTGTTGATAAGTTCCTCGTTTGTTGGAGAGCCTGCGGCACTACAGATGTTAGGCTTTGCGGCTGTTTCATTATATTTTCTGATTATAATTTCTTCGTCTTCCCAAGTACGATTACGCAAGAAACGTGTGGGCTGTTGCCGGAAACGTTTATCGGGATTACTTGCAATATATTTGGGAACAAATTCAAATATTGCCTTGCGGTCTTTGAGAGATAGTTTGGCATATAGTCTTTCACTTGTTTTCTTGTCAACCTTAATGTCATACAAGTCCCAAAAATCGGTAAACGGCAGCTCTTCTGGAATATCGAACAAAAGAGATTCTGAACGTAGTGAAGAATCGTCTATTATATTCCCATTATTATGTTTTGTGTCGCTGCTGTGTCGCTTTTTCTCAGACGGTGACTCACGATTAGGTTGTGTCGTTTGCTGTGTCAAAGGCTGTGTCACTTCGGAACTTAACTCGCTGATTCCCAATGCGTTTGCTGTGTCACTTTGTGTGTCAGATGCTGTGTCGCTCTGTCTCTCAGCAATGATAAGATACTTTTTGAGCGTGATGATATTTACGCCCTGGGAGTCATCGGTCTCGATGATGCCTTTTCGTCTGAGGTGGGAAATGAAAGTTCGTACCCTTCTTTCGGTCCAATGCCAACGTGCCGCAAGGAATCTCACAGATGCAGGCCACTGTGCCTGACTCCACATAACTTCGCGACCTCCGATACGAGCATAACGCTCAGATGCCTCAAATCTGACCTGATTTATTATGTCAAGGACAGCTTCGCATTCATTGTAAGTACGGGATTGACGCCAATAGTCGCTTTCAAAGAAGTCGTTAGAGATTTGCTTGAATCCTTTACACATACATAGTTATAAGAAGTTTACTAAATTTCGTTCAAATTCTTCTTTGGAAACATTCGGGAGAATGATCTTGAACAGTATATCGCGTACATTATTATATAATGTGTCGAACTCGTCTTCCTTCATCTTCTCGAATGATATTGATTTCGGTGCATGGAACCACGACATTGTTTCCAAGTCGTAAAGAGGCTCACACCATCCAGCCGTTACTTCAAGTGACTTTCTGAATACGTTCAAGTCATTCTTGAAGAAGGCTTGCTGCTGCTCATTCATGTATTCCCAAGCACATCTGAGAAGAGCAAAATACTTTCTATGAAATCGGAGATTGCGAGGCAGACGGATCTCTGCCTCGTAAATCTCTCCGATCTTGAGTTTTTTCTTCTCGTCGTAGTCTTCATCGTACTGCGGCTTGAGACCTTCGCGAGTGTTAAGAAGGAGTAGCTTCATTGTCTAAAAAGGCAAATCGTCTGCACCTTCTTGAGGTTGCTCTGGTGGGAACGGATTCTGAGCCTGCTGACCGCCGAACATATCCGGCTGTGCTGGTTGGGCTGCTGCAGCAGATTGTGTTGGCTGAGGGGCATTGGCCTGCTGGCCTCTGAGAACGTTATAAGCACGGATCTCATTGAACCAACGTCCATTGAACTCATGTGCGTCGATGTCGAACTGAACAGTAACGTTCTGTTCGCCTTGTTGGATGGCAAACTGCTTGATTCGTTCTTCACCGAAGATCGTGAAGCAGCATTTCTTCGGGAACTGGGCAGGAACTTCTATGACATATTCCTGCATCATCCAAGGATTACCAGTTCTTGACGATACACCAGACTTTGCTGGCAATATCGCAATAATAGTTCCAGTTAATTCCATATTAATACTATTTTGATAAATACTTTTTGGTTTATATTGTGAGGGCGTGTCACAAAGGGCACACCCCCGAAGAGACTATATATATCGGATATGGAACTACTTGATGATGTTCTGGACGTTCTTGATATTCGCAATGCGATCCTTCATGTACTGGACTGCAAGAGAGATTCTTTCTCTGAGAAGAGTCATATCGGCTTCGTCGTAATGAACTCTTAGGATCTTGATCTGCTTGCTCTTTGAGACGTAAGGGCAATAGCTGACAAAATCACAGAACTCTGTATCTGTAAAGAGCATATTAGCAACACACTGCCAATAGTATTCCTCTTCGTTCTCACGTAGCTGCTCCTGAGAGTCGTACATGAGGTGCTGGAGGTGCTTCTCAAGGGTGAAAGGACATTTGATCTCGATGATTCCTTTCTCTTCTCTGATCAGACCATCAGGAGAGCCACCAACGAGACGGGGATATTTCTCATACGGCGCAAAGCCAGTCACAAAGACTTCATATCCCATAGCCTCAGCGTACTTGTCACGGGCCATCGACTCCATATCAGAGCCGTAGCGTGTGGCTGCACTTTCCTGACTGTGAAGCTCGATGTATTCATCAACGCAATTCTGAGAATACTGGTCCTTAGAATCGACTGGCATGAAATGCTCCATTACTTTTCTGTTGAGATAAGTATAGGTAGCATCAGAGAAAGGAACCGTCTTCGTCGTAACTCTCGATTTGGGATTGGCCGCTTTGAATGCAGCCAATTCCTCTTCGGTCATCGTCTCTTTGTGATCCTTCATCAGGACGGAAATATCAGAAGAAGTGATCTTTCCGAGGCGGGCTTTGCGCCACTCCATTGAACGTTGTTCAAGTGTTGTCGTATCGATCATAGAACTTACTTCTGATTATTCTCGTTGAACAGATCATCAGAAGGCTTCACTTCCTCAGTGACAGACTCCTGTGATGCAACAGCTCCTACTTTGGGGAAGAACGTCTCTTGAACGGTAGTAGTTCCTTCCTTGATGGCCGTAGCCAATCCTCTCAGCTCTACCACCATATCTGTGTCGATTTCCTCAATCTTCGTGACAGACAGATAATCAAAGATATGCTGCTGGTCAACTCCGATCTTCTGGAAGAAGTCGAGCATCTTCACGCGACACTCTTCAAGTGATGTCGCATTTCCGAGAGAAACTTGCTTGGCCTTGTCAATGACTTTCTTGACCAGAGCCATAGGAACCACCTTGAACAGAGCGTTACGCATTGCGATAGCGCAAGCTGCGTTTCCTGTTACTACTTGCATGTCCTCAGAGTATGTCCTTCCGTCCTTTCCTGTGATACGACGCTTTACTTCTGCAGAGACAGCGTAGTTTGATTCGAGATCGTGACAGATACCTTGAGCGGTAATCATCTTGCCATCGTTGGCGATGATGCGGGCCTGCACACGAATGTTCCCCCATGAGGAAGCGATAATCTCAGCCATGCGGACACTTGGGCCTTCAATGGCCTTGCCTTGGCGACGGAGAATATAGAAACAAGCACCAGCCGTTTCTTCGTCCATCGTTGCCAATGTCTCGATGTTGTTGAGTACACGCGAGAGATTGCGAGGATAAGCCTTTGCTGTGGCTATCTGAGCATCCAACTCGCTACGATTGAGAGCACTAAGTGACTCTGCGTTACTTACTTGCAGGATTTCAATCTTTTCAGGCTCCTGCATGATCATTTCGTTGTTCTGATCCATGATTTGCTTGGTTAAAAATTAATGTTCAACTTCTATTTCTTCGTGTTCCCATCCAGTAAGAGCCGCCTCAAGGGCTTTCAGGTAGCGAACACGGCTTAGAGCATCGGAGATAATCTGCCTCCTTTTCTTCTCATACTCAGTCGGGTGACAATAGCCAGGCACTGTGTTATGACGTATTCCATAGTGAGCCTCAATCTTCAACTGACGCTCTTCTGCTTCAATGCGGAGCTTTGTTATCTCTTCCTTTGCCTTGAATATGGTAATGGCAAGAAGATCATTCTGATTCGTCCATTCTTCACAGGGATGGAAATTCGTGTCTTCGAGATAACAGCCTCCTTCTTCCTCATAGACATACCACGCATCGTTGGTGACAACAGAATCTTCTTTCACCAATGTCTCATGGACGGTAACTGCAATGTCTATTTCGGGAGGATCGCATTGGTTGTAGGGTGCATTCGGATCAAACTCAGCACCCGGTGGATAATATCCGCTTTCTCTCATTTCAATAATAGATTTCTGGATAATTCTCTATGTTCTCAAGATGCGCACGTTGCATTGCTCTTTCAAGAGGCGAGAAGCCCATCTGTTTCTTGACAGGCTTCTCGTTATAGTTATGACTATGTTCCATGATTACACCTCGATAATGGGAATTTCAGGAGCGATAGCCTGGATCTTCTGAATCTGTTCGTTGAAGAGATTGTCGCGGCATTCCTCGACGATGGCAGCAGCATCGGCAGAAATCAGTTCAAGCTCAAACTCACGTCCATGAACATGAGCGATGATCTCTACTTTGATTGTTGACGGTGCCTGTCCCTTGAAGACTGGAATACTGATCTGGAAAGCCTTTGGCAGAGTAGAGTCAACTACCTGACGGAACACGTCTGTCTTGCCGCCGTCTTCCTTCTCTGCACGCTCGACGGTCTGATGAACCTTTGCCCTGAAACTCTTGAGGGCATTGACAAGGGCCATATTCTCATCGACGCTACTGAAATAAGTACGATTGATGCGGAAGAAGTTACCAAGATCCATCGGATCCCAGTTATCTTTTTCGTTGATACCGAAAGCGTCGTACTGTCTTGAGAGGGCGATAGTTCCGACAACCTTCTTGCGGTTGCGTTTATCTGTCTCGTTGACGATAAGCGTCATCTGGAGATTGTCACGGTCAACAAGAATGTGAGTGCGGCTGTGGTCAATCTGATTGTCGGCAGCGTTCCAACGCTTCTCAAGGAAAGCGAAGATAGAACTGATGGTGCCGCTGATTGAAACCGTGTCAGGCTCAAGGACAGGTAGCTTGTCTTCGATAACCTGATCTACCTCACGAATAATGAGTTCCTTAACTCCTTCGCCTTCTGCGAAGTTGATGTTCAATTTCTCTGGATCCATGTTTTTACGATTTAATTGTTAGTACCTTCTTTCTGTTCGCGGAGATCCGCATAGATAGTTTTCTGCAATTCGTCCTTTGTTGCGGGACGGGAAGAGATAAGAATACCTTCGGCATTGTAGAAGCCAACCATTCTCTCTTTTTCGTCGAGAATCTGGAAACACTTCTCATGTACCATGCGTCCTTTGGACTTGATGTCAGACAGGAGAGCCTTTGTTTCCTCTCGGAGAGGTTTCAGCTCTTCGTTGATTTTCTCCTTGAACTTGCTGATCTCTTCTTCGAGATTCGCAACACGAATTGACTTCTTGGCAAATTCGCGCTCCTTCTGAGAAAGCTCTTCGGATTCAAAGGATTTGTGGTAGTCCATTTCGACTACTGCATCGGCATTGTCGGTAAGGAAGTTCTTGCGCTCTTCCAAGTCCAAAATGTCTTGACCTAATACTTTGAGCATAATTTGAAAATTTAAAATGTGAATAACTTATATGATGCCAAGCTTTCGCTTTAGCTTTTTGATTAATGATTCGTCTAAGATAAGTTTATCAGGTGCCAGTTTCGGTGCCCGGAAATCTGTGTTCTTTGAAGCCATGTTCACCACGTCTTCACGTTTGGACTCTAAGATTTCTTTCTGTTTGCCCTGTGTCATATCGTAAGTGATATAGGTCTTAATGAGATAGTGCTTATATCCTACCTCGTAGCCCATTCCCACGCCATGAGTCATGCAAGCATGAACATTATTCTCTTTGTCACGGTCTTTGCGGCCAGAGATTTCGTTTGTCCTGTCGATATTGAAAGAACAATCATCCTTGAGCATCCGCTTTATCAGGTCCTTTCCTTTGAGGTCGAGTTTGTTGTACTGCTTATACCTATCAAAGAAATGCGGAATAAACGTGCAGATCGTAGAGAACTGATCGTTAGGACCTACGAAAGCCTGATGCAGAACCAAGCCATTCTGAAGCTGCAACACACCGAACGTTGACGAGAAATCATCCTTGCCGAAGAACTTTGTGCTTATGAGCCAGGTATTCTTCCTCGGACTTCTGTACTCGGTAAAGAGATACTTCGGAAACTCTCTCATTTTAAGGGATTTCCTTCTGTATTCCTTCCACTGGTGTTCCTCCCATCGTTGCACATTGGGAAGATCTTTGAGGATTTCGTTTCGCACCTCTTTATGTGTCATATTCAGTAACAGCATAATTCAGAATGTTATTGATTTGATGTAATCTCTGATTCTATTAGCTTTCTGTTTGAGTTGCTCTCTCTCATAAGAGACATCGCTGAAATCATCTTTCAGTTCCTGCAGATAGTCATGCACATTATAGCCTTGAAGGTGGTACTTCTCATATCGGCAGTAGTGAATATCGCTTTCCACTGTTGAGATCTTACGCTTGAGAGACATATACCTGTCATACAGTCTGTCAGCTTGACTCTTCAGATAGAAAACACGATTCCAAAGTCTGTCGATGGCATCCTTGTGGTCGATCTTTGCATTCCAGAACTGACAGAGGAAACTATCAAGCTTTCCATCTTGCTCTGCATCGGCTATCGCTTGGGAGAGGCTTGGCCTTCTGTTGCGATAAGGCTCTTCACCACAGAATCCGAAGAAAGTACCAACCCATTTCGGATTCATTAATTCCCATTGTTCCTCAAGGGTGAGTTTTCTCTGTTTGGCGTACTCCTTAACGGGAATGGCAACACGTCCATGCGCCACTCTCAGGGCCGTATCGGGATTGAACTTAACATCATGTGCATTGACGATGACATATCCTTGCGGCACGCAGCCCATCGTCCTGACTGCGTATTCGCTGTAGTTGATCGCCTGCTGGCGGTTGAACCCAGAGTAGGCCAGCCTCCCATGGCTGCTGCCCCACCCTTCTGCTGTAAGCATTTGCGGCATCGGCGGCTTGTGTCGCATATCCATGCCGAAAAGTTGTTCTTCGTATTCATACATATTATCGTTGCATTAAAATCCAATTTTCTTTGGTCTATTTTCTATGCAGCGTATTCCTTCGAAGAGCTTGAACCTTGCACACGCTGTTGGCGCACGGGCCACATATCTTATCCCGTCATCACACTCAGCAATAATCGGATCGTATGCGTACTGAAAGACCTCAGCCCTTGCGCAGTCGATACAATACCTGATGTTAGGAGTCTGACTTGCCATTCTTTTTCTCTATCTGTTTCTTGACGAGATATAACTGGCGTGCCACATTGTAATCCCTATTTGTCGGGTTTGATGCCCTGATGATGGTGACGGCCTTATCTATGAGAGACAAAAGCTGTCTGTAGTTCGTCTTGGAAATATCTATCTGCATGTTAATTTGATTTAGAGTCTCACACTGCGGGACTCGAACCCGCGACCTCCGGCATTATATATTGTTTATTATGGCAAATGTTCAACAGCTCTTGCGCCGACGCTCTACCAACTGAGCTAAGTGGAGTTATGCCTCCCACATGGAGAGGCATTTTGGTAAGGTATAACATTGTTAGAGGGACTTTCACCCCATCCCTGCCTTTTCAGGGACTTATATTGATTAATTACTCGATGAATCTATATCATCATTTATTACTATTGCGGTGTATTGGTTATCTGTATCAATAAGTCAAAGAACGATAAACGCCGCTCTATTCTCGGCTGCCATCGGTTTGTGCCTTTGTCCGCTGGTATTCATAGTTTCATTACTATCGGGGAAGGAACAGGACTCGGACCTGCGACCCTCACAGTACATGGCCGTACCGTGCGCTCTAACCAACTGAGCTATCCTTCCATTTTTATGAAAAGCAATGCGAACTATCTCAGCGGGCATTGCCATAGCCTATGAAAAACACATAACACTATATTAATCACAAGTTTGAGACGGATGCTTCACAGCATAAGGAGGTAGTCTCGTATATGAAAAAGAAATTCAGATCACTTTTGCGAATTGTTGTCTGCCTGAGACCGCCCCGGCTTTGATCATACTGTCGATCTCTGACTTTATGTAGAAGATGGTGTTGCCGACTACAGAGTAGTGCAGCTTACCTTCGTTACGACGATCCTTGAGCCAATCTTTGCTGACTCCGAGATATTTGGCCGCTTCTTTATTGGAAAGCCAGACCTTTCTCGTATCGACGATGCACATTTTCATTTCGGATGACATATCACTTCGATGTAGAAGAAGACCATGAAGGCTATCAGAAAAGCCGTCACACCCAAAATGGTGATGATAACTTCATCCTCCAGGAACCAAGGTTTCTTGTTCATTTGAACTAATTTTGGTCGAACATGTTTCTTGGGCTGTCAAACTCCAAAGGCTGCTCTTCGTGATACTTCTTCACGATCTTGAGTTTGCCATAAGGATTCATAAGGAGCTGCTTGCCTGACCAGTCGTTAGAATCGTCATGAACGTCGATAGCATCAAAGCATTTGGCCCACTCTGCATAGGGCTGCAGTCTGTTGTCTCGTTTCTGACGGAACAGGATCCTACGGTCAAGCATCCAAGTGATAAACTTCTTCTCTGATTTGATATGAGCTTGCTTTACCACTTCACGGATGCCTACAGCCTTTGATCCGTATGCAGCATTCATGAACGCCTCGAAGTATGAAACTTTCGGAGCATCCTTGCGGATCTGCTCTGACTGTGAGGCAATGACAATTTGGTTTTGCTTGTTCTCAGCTTCAAGTTGGGCATTACGTTCGCGCTGTTCCTTGAGCTTAGTAGCGAGACCAATAACGAGTTCGGGATTGTCGAGCATGGCTTCGAGCGTAGGCTGGGTAGCTGTCATACCGACGGTGAGCAATTCTTTGATCCTATCATTACACCAGATGGCGAAAGCCGGACTAAGCCAACGTGCAAACTCGATGGCTACGTCTTCGTGCATCCATGTGCCTTGAGCTGTAGATGATACATTTCCACCTCTAACGGTCTTAACTGCCTGAAAATCAACGTTACCATTTTTTCTTGTATCGGTAAGAATGCCGATAAACTCCTTCGTTGATGGCAGATTGAGCCAATCGTTAGGACGTTTGCCGAAATTCTTTGCCATCTGAGTAGCGTTGACCATTACTACATCGCCATTCTTGGCAAATGTGACATTGGCACCTTTGTAATCAAATACCTTACTTGTATCTTGCATGGTGATATGATTTAGTTCGCTACAAGCGAGATAGAAACTACATTCTCTTTGGTGACATGAACGCTATAGCGGTGCCCGTCAACAGGATAGGTGTTGTTGACGTAGGACACGAGATTACGGCATGAGTTACACTCAAGCCTACTACCCATGGCAGCAATTAAAGGCTTGCCAACTTTGATCTTCTTGATGTCGTTTACGTTAATTTTCATCTATTGTTTGTATATTTTCTATTAAAAATTTGGTCGGATTAGAAAATTTCCTTATCTTTGCGGTGTGAATTGTGCTTTGAGGCGGATCATTTTCGCCTCCGACCTTTGGGTTTGTTTTGTTGTTTTGAGAAAAACGACGATGCAAAGATAGGTGTTTTTTCTAAATATACCAAATAAAGATTGGTTTATTTTCTAATTTTAACATTAAAAAATAGTTGTTATGAGTAAGAAAATAGAAAATTCACCAACAGCAAAATCAAGGATCAGGGAGTATATCTCTGAGCATGAGCTTGTTGTGAGAGCCGTAGAGGTTCAATGCGGCTATTCCAACGGATTTTTGTCCGCTGGAGGTGAGATAGGTTCGGATAGGCTGGCCAAGTTCATTGAGAACTACCCAGACGCAGACTTGTTCTACATTGTGACGGGCAAGAAGTATGAAAAGCCTCAGATGTCTGAGGTAGAAAAAGAACGTCTTG
>JAEEGL011986270.1_pt1 | contig 14031 bp, 13 predicted proteins | sample 9134231 | NCBI WGS metagenome assembly JAEEGL01 (sample SAMN16246548, study PRJNA631951) | gut metagenome | biome: gut microbiome; feature: rumen; material: fiber-attached | host: Bos | place: Iran: Karaj | collected 2018-10
GTTGTGGACGGAAAGTGCGAGAGATGCCACAGCGAGGTTACAAAGAAGAATCTCCGCCAGTGGATGTTAAAGATCACCGAGTTCGCCGACAGGCTTTTAGATGATCTGGATAAGCTTGACTGGCCCGAAAAGGTCAAGAAGATGCAGACCGACTGGATCGGCAGGTCCTACGGCGCGGAAGTTGACTTTAAGATAGACGGAAGAGACGACGCCATCACGGTATATACCACAAGACCCGATACCTTGTTCGGAGCTACCTTCATGGTACTTGCTCCGGAGCACGAGAAGGCAGCAGGCCTTGCAACTCCGGATAAGAAAGAGGATGTTGAGAAGTATATAGCTGATTCCGCCAATAAATCCAATGTGGACAGACTTCAGGGAAAAGAAAAAACAGGTGTTTTCACCGGTTCCTACTGCATAAATCCCCTGAACGGCGCAAAGGTTCCCATCTGGCTTTCAGACTATGTTCTGGCGGATTACGGAACAGGTGCTATCATGTGCGTTCCCGCCCATGATGACAGAGACTTTGAGTTTGCTAAGAAATTTGATCTTCCCATTGTCCAGGTTATCGCAAAGGACGGGAAGGAAATAGAGGATATGCAGGAAGCATATACCGAGGCCAGCGGTACCATGATCAATTCCGGCGAGTGGAACGGCATGGAATCTGCAGAGCTTAAGGTAAAGGCTCCTCATATCGTTGAAGAGAAGGGCTTCGGCCGGGCAAAGAAGAATTTCAAGATAAGAGACTGGGTTTTCTCCCGCCAGAGGTACTGGGGCGAGCCCATTCCCATTATCCACTGCCCTGACTGCGGCGCTGTGCCGGTTCCCGAAGAGGAGCTTCCGGTACTCTTACCCGAGGTTGAGTCCTATCAGCCTACGGACACGGGAGAATCACCTCTTGCAGCCATTGATTCATGGGTTAATTGCAAGTGTCCGGTCTGCGGAAAGGACGCAAAGAGGGAGACCAATACCATGCCCCAGTGGGCAGGTTCTTCCTGGTACTTCCTCCGCTATGTGGACGTGAATAACGATAAGGCACTGGTAAGCCGTGAAAAGGCTGACAAGTACCTTCCAGTTGATATGTATATAGGCGGCGTGGAGCATGCGGTACTGCATCTCCTTTATTCCAGATTCTGGACCAAGTTCCTCTATGATATCGGAGCAATAGGCTTTGAAGAGCCTTTCTTAAAGCTCTTTAACCAGGGTATGGTTTTGGGACCCAAGGGAGTTAAGATGAGTAAGTCCCTTGGAAATGTCATAAGCCCTGACGATATGATAAGGGATTATGGCTGTGATTCACTGAGGCTCTATGAGCTCTTTATCGGACCTCCCCAGCAGGACAGCGCCTGGGATGACAGAGGTATTGACGGAGTTTACAGGTTCTTATGCAAGGTATGGAACCTGGTGATGGAAAATAAGGACAAGGGCGTTAAGGCGGACAGTGAGCTTATCCGCATAAGACATAAGCTCATAAGCACCATTACCCAGAGGCTTGAGAGCTTCTCACTGAATACGGTGGTTTCCGGCTTTATGGAATTCAATAATGCCCTTGCTAAGCTGCCCGGAGTTGATAAGGAGACATTGGAAACATATGTTATTTTACTTGCTCCCTTCGCTCCTCACATTGCGGAAGAGCTCTGGCAGCAGCTTGGAAATCAGGGATCTGTATTTGCCACTTCCTGGCCGGAGGCTGACAGCGAGGCCATGAAGGATGACACCATAGAAGTTCCTGTTCAGGTAAACGGAAAGCTTAAGACGACCCTCAGCATTCCTGCTGACGCCTCAAAGGAAGCAGTCCTTGAGGAAGCAAAGGCAGCCGTTAAGGACAGGATCAGCGGAAATATCGTAAAAGAGATTTACGTTCCGGGTAAGATCGTAAATCTGGTGGTGAAGTAAGGAACAGAGTGTTTCTATCCGAAAGGAAGGCGTTATGTCAGTAAGGAAGATGCTGCTGATGCTGACCGTCAATTATATATTGATCTTTGCCTGGATATTCTTTTTCAGGTTTGAGGAGACGAGCGCCCTGATCATTTTTCCCATCACCATGGGAGTAGCTTTTTTTGATACAGTCATGGCAGAGGGACGGCTAAGCGCCTATCTCTGGTGCGGCAATCTTTTAATAGCAACCGTTACGGGTATAATCTTACAGGCATATCTGATCATAAGGGAAACCGGAGACAGAGACGGCGCCTATTTAAGAGCGGCGGTGGAGATCCCGGTTGCAGTATTGATAATAGGAGTTATTGCGGTCATTTCAGGTCACGAGGCCGCTAAGCTTAAAAGGAGAAGACAGGGCAGAAGAGTTGAAGCCCAGCCTTCTTATGACAGGGGTTTTTCAGGGGGAATGAGAAGCACCGGAGGCTTCAGGTCTTCAATGACCTTTCCTGCGGATGCTGATGACGGGGATCTGTATGATCCCGACGTTGACGAGGAAGAGATCCTGGCGGATTTGGAAGAGGAGCCAAAGTTCAGGGTCATAAAAAAGTCATGATAAAAGGAAAAGAGGGTAAGTTTGAAATGAAGAAACTGTCATTGAAGCTGTTGACTATTGCAATGCTTGCGATCCTTGCACTGCCTTTCTGCAGTCAGAAGGAAACACTGGCTGACGGAGTTCAGGTAAATTACCTGTTTACGGGATTTGCGGTCCCCGAAGGGCAGCCGGAGGTATTCGTTGTTGATTCTCCTACTATTGAGATAATGAGGCAGAATCCCGCAGTCATAGATGTGTTCGTAGCTGCGCTTGCAGAGAAGTACAATACTTCCTTCGCAGTTATCAATCAGGATGTGGAAAAGGCATATTTAGCCGGCGTGGTTAACGGAACATCCGTTCCCGGAGACCATATCCCCTGTTATATGCCGGTTGCATCCGAGCCTGTTCCGGAGCCGCAACCTGAGGCTGCGATCCCCATGCCGGATACCAACCAGATACTTTCATCACCTGTAAATATGGATATTAATGCAGGGAACTATATAGACGTAAATATCACAACCCAGACACTTACTCTTTTCCAGAACGGCGCAGCTGTTTACGCGGCACCGGTGGTTACGGGAAAGGTTTCCGCAGGACACAGCACCCCGGAAGGACTGTTCTCAGTGCAGTATAAGCAGCTGAACAGGACCTTAAAGGGACCTGATTACGAATCTTTCGTACATTACTGGATGAGGATAGTAAATAATGTGGGCATACATGACGCCTCCTGGAGATCGAGTTTCGGAGGACAGATCTATAAGACCAGCGGTTCCCACGGATGTATCAACGTACCGCCTTCACTGATGCCCGCTCTTTATTCCGCCTGTCCTGAAGGAACCCCTGTATGGGTACACTCCTGATCCACAGGCATCCACAGGCATTACATCAAATAACACATGATTTTAAGAGGGTCCGCGGATGGATAATAACGAGATCAAGCTTATAAAAACTGTTGATATGGAAAAGAAGTCTACCCTTGTCCGCATGCTGGTCAATGCCGGCATCTCTTATCTTGAAAAATGGGAGAGGGTACCCTTTTTCAGCAGGAAGGAATTTGACGGAGCTAAAGAAGCGTGTGTTATCTATGTAAATGAAAACCAGAAGGAAAAGGCTTTGGAGATCCTTGAGGCTGTGGAGAACGGAGAGGGAAGTCCCGTTAAACATAAGCAGAAGATCAAAGCTCTGATGGATGGGGAGGAATGATATGCCGGATAATACTGTTTTTGAGAAGGTAAAAAACTGTTATGAGGATATAAGGTCAAAGACCGATTTCGTCCCTGATATCGCATTGGTGCTTGGATCCGGTCTCGGTGACTTTGCAGACAACATAGATGTCAAAGAAGTAATAGAGTATAAGGATATAAAGGGTTTTCCCGTATCCACCGCTCCCGGACATGAGGGAAGGTTTATCTGCGGTACTCTTGGAGATAAGAATATAATCTGCATGAAGGGCAGGATACATTTCTACGAGGGTTATCCGATAACAGATGTTGTTCTTCCTGCCAGGATCATGAAAATGATGGGAGCAAAGGTTATTTTCCTTACCAACGCTTCCGGTGGCATCAATCCCGCTTTTAAGGCAGGGGATTTCATGCTCCTTACCGGGCATATCTCTTCATTGGTTCCAAATCCCCTTATCGGGCCGAATATCCCTGAATTTGGAGTAAGGTTCCCGGACATGTCCTATGTCTATGATCCGGAACTTAATGATATCGTCCGTTCCACAGCAAAGGAACAGGGCATCGATCTGAAAGAGGGCGTTTATATCCAGACCACAGGTCCTTCCTATGAATCACCCTGTGAGATCCGTATGTTTAAGAACTGGGGAGCGGATGCAGTGGGAATGAGCACTGTAGTTGAAGCCATTGCAGCACATCATGCAGGCATGAGGGTTGTGGCTGTTTCCTGTATCTCCAATCTTGCGGCGGGCATCTCTGAAAACAAGCTTACGGAGGAAGAGGTGCTGGAGGCCGGCGCCAAGGCTGCTCCGAAGTTCAAGGAGCTGCTTATAAACTCCATTAAACGGTTCTGAGGATGCTTACAAGTCACAGGGGGTAAAGATGAGTATTCGTTTTTTTAACGGAAAAGTCCTTACTTTAGCGGAAGGAACAACTGTTATTGATCGAGGGGAAGTGATAGTCGAGGGCGACAGCATACTGTACGCCGGTCCCGCAGAGGGTGAAGACTATGACAGCCTTATAAAGGATCTGAGGCCGGACAGGGGGATTGACCTTAATGGAAATCTCATAATGCCCGGATTTAAGAACTGCCATACCCATTCAGGCATGGCATTTTTACGTTCCATGGCAGATGACATGAAGCTGGACGAGTGGCTTAATAAGCAGATCTTCCCGAGAGAAGCGCTTCTTACGGCTGATGATATGTACCACAGCACCAGGCTTTCCGTCATGGAATATCTGACAAGCGGCGTAACTGAGATCTGTGATATGTACTTAGATCCGGATGCCGTAGCGAGAGCCACGGAAGACACCGGTATGAGATGTGTGCAGTGCGGATGCTTAAATAATTTTTCCCAGAGTATTGAAAAACTGATAGACTGGCATGAGAGGCTTAATGAAGGGAACAGCCTTACTTCCTTCCATCTTGGGATACATGCGGAATACACCTGTTCCGAGGAGCTGTTAAAGGAAGTGTCGGACCTGGTTCATGAAAAGAAGGCCCCTCTTTATCTTCATATTTCCGAGACAGAGTTTGAGGTTAAGGGCTGCAGGGAGAGGCATGACGGTCTTTCTCCCGTTAAGTACCTAAATAAACTGGGGCTCTTTGACTACGGAGCCGTATTCTTCCACGGAGTCCATGTGACGGATGAGGACCTTAAGATAATCAAGGATAAGGATATAGCCGTGGTATTGAATCCCGCTTCAAATGCTAAACTGGCAAGTGGAATAGCACCTGTTAGCAAATACCTGAAGGAAGGCATAAGACTGGGGATAGGTACCGACGGCCCCGCCAGCAATAACTGTCTTGATATGTTCCGGGAGATGTTCCTTACCACGGCTCTGGCGAAGCTCAGGGAGAATGACGCGTCAGCGGTGGATGCGGCGGAGGTGCTGTCCATAGCATGTACCGGCGGAGCCCGCGCCATAGGGACTCCGGAGTGCGATTCACTTGCAAAGGGGAAGAAAGCCGATCTAATTGTTATAGACCTTCATTCCCCCAATATGCAGCCCATGAATAATGTGGTGAAGAATATCGTCTATTCCGGCTCCAAATCCAATGTGAAGCTTACAATGATCGACGGCGTCATCCGTTATGAAGACGGAAAGTTCAATATAGGAGATGATCCGGAGAATATCTACAGGGAAGTAAGCAAGACCGTGGAACGGATAAATAAGGAAATAGGGTGATAATTAAGGATTACCATGGGATATGACTACAGCAGGGATGAATATGCGAGTTTGGCAGGTTACTTCCGGCTAAAGGGCGATAAAGAGCCCGGTGTGACGGTGGATGACATTACCTGGAATGACCTGGATATGGATGCCCTGTTCCGAATAATTGATAACACGTGTTCACAAAACGGCGGGGAATATCTATACGATATGCTTCGCCGTCCGCTTATCAGCCCGGAAGAAGAGGTCCTGCTTAAGGAAAGGGGCCGGGTTTCCGAGCTTTTTAAGGCTGATCCTAAGCTCAGGGAGAAGTATGAAGAGGCCCTGGGAGGCAGGGAGAGGCTTAAAAAAGCCTGTTTCCGGGAAAGGGTGGCCTGTCTCCATGAGATACGGGAGGACAGCAACATTCTCCACTTCCTTGCTCTTATTTTCGGTCTGTTGTCCATAGCCTTTATCTTTATCCTGCCACTTTTGGGTTTTATCCTCTTTATCACGGCTTCTGTCTTTAACGTAGGCTCTTATTTCAAGAGGAAAAATGAGATAAATAAGTTTCTTCCGGTATTCAGGAACCTGATCCTTGAGATAAGGGAAAGCGGTAAGCTCTTGAAATACAGGGTTCCGGAACTATCCGAGTATGAGAAAAGGCTTGAAGACGCCCTTTTTAAGCTTAAGGGAGTGAGCCGGGGTTCCTTTATCGTAATGAGCGGGAAACGGCTTACAGGAGGCCTTCTGGAGCTTCCCCTGGATTTCATAAGGATCTTTTTCCATCCGGACCTTATAAGGTTTAACGGGATGATAAGGACGGTAAAGCGCGAAAGAGAAGCGGTGGAAGAGCTTTTTAACATTACCGGCTTTCTGGACGCCATGATATCCCTGTCATATTTTAAGGAGAGGCTTGGCACTTATACGGAGCCGGTATTCAGGGAGGGAAACGCCCTTGAGATCAGAAAGGGAGTCCACCCTCTGCTAGTCAAGCCGGTTCCCTTTGATGTGGATAATGTTTCCCTTATGCTGCTTACAGGTTCCAATGCCTCCGGAAAATCCACTTTCCTCAAAGCTTCTGCCATAGCGGTTCTTCTGGCGGAAACTCTTTATACCGTTCCGGCGGAATATTACTGCGCAGACAGGATGGAGCTTCTTTCCTCCATGTCCTTAAGGGATGACATTATGAAGGGCGACAGCCTCTATGTTACGGAGATAAAGTCTGTTCAAAGGATAGTGGAGGCTCAGAAAGAGGGAAAGAAAACAGCTGTTTTTCTTGATGAGGTATTAAAGGGGACTAATACAGTAGAGAGGATAGCCTCTCTTTCAGTCCTCTTAAAGAATATTGCCGGGAATTCCCTGGTATTTGCGGCTACCCATGATACGCCAATAACCTATATCCTTGAAGATCTGTATGAGAATTATCACTTTGAGGAAGAGGTTACGGAAGATGGCATAAGCTTCCCCTATGAGCTTAAGAAGGGGAGGACGGAATCAAGGGATGCGATAAGGCTCTTATCTGTTATGGGATTTGATGATAAAATAACTGAAGAGGCCTTTGAATTAAGCGAGGATTTCCTGAAGGAGGGCGAATGGAGAAAGCTCTGATGAAGGTCACCCTGTTTTCCGACGGCTCCAGCAGAGGAAATCCGGGGCCCGGAGGATATGGTACAATATTAAGATATGTAGATAGCGCCGGAAAGGTATATGAGCGGGAGTATTCCGAAGGTTTCCCCGATACCACCAATAACCGGATGGAGCTTATGGGAGTTATCACCGGGCTTGAGAACCTGAAAAAGCCCTGCCATGTCACTATTGTTTCTGATTCCCGCTATGTGGTGGATGCGTTTCAGAAGCACTGGATAGATTCCTGGCAGCAGAAGGGCTGGAAGGGGGCCGATAAGAAGCCGGTGAAGAATATCGATCTATGGCAGCGCCTACTTAAGGCTGCTGAGGAACATGAGTTGGAGTTTACCTGGATAAAGGGGCATAACGGGCATCCTGAAAATGAAAGATGTGATGCTCTTGCAACTGCAGCGGCAGACAGGGCCGCGGAGGAAAATGGGAGTTTGGGAAAGCACTGAAAAATACGACATAGAAAAGGGGAAAAAGGGTAAGCATCTCGTCGGGATCATAGTTATGTGCGTTCTTCTTGTTGTGATCGCAGCTTTTAACATGATCCGGTCCTTCTGGGAATATGAGGCGGGAAAGCAGGAATACAGCAAGGTTGAGAAGGAATACGTAAGCGTTGTGGATCCCGTGAAAAAGGGGACAGCGCCTAAAGCTTCAGCCGAAGAAGAGGAAGCGGAGGAGGAAGAAGAGGAGAGCATCTGGACCGAAGATCAGTCTATCCCCAATTTAAGCATCGCTCATGATGCTCTTGCCGCAAAGAACCCGGATTATTTCTGCTGGCTTTATATAGCCCCCACCGATGTAAGCTATCCGGTGGTGAAGGGTTCAGATAACGACTATTATCTTCACCATACCTTCGAGGGGGAAAATAACGTAAACGGCTGTATATATATGGATTCCCAGGCCTGGCCGGATATGAATGACTATAATATCTTCATCTTCGGGCACAATATGAGGAACGGATCCATGTTCGGGTCATTAAAGCATATTTTGAACGACCCACAGATAGCCCTTGAAAATCCTTACTTTTACCTTCTTCAGAAAAATGCGGTGAGGAAGTACCATATCTACTCTGTGCATGTGGCTGCCCCTTCTTCCGACACCTTCCATAATCCCGCATCCGAACATGAGTATGAGGATTATATTAAAATGGTCATGGAAGACAGCATAGTTGATATGGGAGTGGATGTCACTACCGCGGACAGGACTGTGACGCTTTCCACCTGTTCCGGCACCGGGGCCGGGAAAAAGAGGCTTGTGTTACACGGAAAGTTAGTGGGTATAATAAATCCGGAGAAAGCCGGGGTTTCATATAATTCCGTAAGGGCTTTGTCCAATGAGTTTTAAGAAAACGGGTGTTTGGCAATAATCGGGAGAACTTTGGAATGATCTTTAGGAAAATAGGGTTTTTCTTAAACAGGATAGTGGAGCTGGATAAGGCCGAGGAATCTGAGAATTTCAGGCGTCGCAGAATGCTGGTGATGTGTGCCGGCGCTGCTCTTCTGGTGCTGCTCTGCATAGCTTTCAGCATATATCCTCTGATGAACGGATCCTACGCCACTTTTGCCACCTATCTTGGGATAATCCTTTCCCTTGGAATGTCTCTGGTGGTGCTTTTCTGGACCAATTCCACCGGGGCTGCGGCTACCATTGCGGCATACGGGAGTTATGTAGTTCTCGGCGTGACCTTTTATTTTAACCCCTATCCCATAAGGGGAGGCCTTGACGGATTCTGGCTCTGGCTCCTTTTAGTCCCATTCCTTGCGGATTATTTTGCCGGGCTTGTCACCGGATTCCAGATATCCCTGGGCGGACTGGCCATGTCTATCGTCTATATGTGGGCATTACGGGACCATTTTATCGATTACGGCGGGGATGTGCTTACCTTCTATCCCATGATCTTCCTTGTTGCGTCCATCATAGCCTGGGTACTGCAGTTTGAGATAGTCTATAACCACAGGATGGAGCTGAAGGCTGAGGAAGTGGAAAAAACAAGGCAGGAAGACCGTCTTAAGAACATGGAGAAGGAGCTGGCGGCCTATGAGGAGAATATGAACCTTGTAAACAGGCACCACCACGATCTCCGGCATTACACCAGGGTTCTGAGACAGCTTCTTAACGAAGGTGACACGGAAGAAGCCATACACTACTTAAACGAGCTGGACGGGAATTTAGAGAACGTCACTTCCATGACCTATTGCGACAATAAGCTTATAAACAGCATTCTGTCCATTTACCATAACAGGCTGAGAAAGAACAAGTGCAATATGAAGATCAGGGCCGCAGTGCCTGAAGAGCTTAATATCACGGATGTGGATCTTTCCGCCCTGCTTTCAAATATCCTTGAAAATTGCGCAGAGGCGCTGGAAAAGATCCCTGACGAAGAGAAGAAGTTCATGAATGTGAAACTGGACTATGAAAACGGGAAACTGAAGGGCAGCGTGGTGAACAGCTGTGTTTCCGGGGCTATGTTTGATGATAACGGAATGCCTGTCAGCACAAAGAGGATAAAGAGCGGCGTGGGCACGAAGAACATAATGAATATTACCGAGAAATACGGCGGCACCGTGGGCTTTGAGGAAAAGGACGACACCTTCATCACAAGGTTTGTCCTGGCCTGCTGATTTTTTTCTCTTTTTATCAAAAAAAGGGTTAATTTCCGTGACTGAGCTGCCGATATAATGAATGATAAGATTCGGTATATTTCTGCTGAAAGGGCCGGGATCGGTGAGACCGGAATTCTGCATGCAGATAAAGAAAAGGAGGTTCACGGAATGAACAATATCAATGGATACGGTTTTTACCAGAACGCAGGGATGGTTGGTGAAAACATAAGGAAGTTCGGCAGAAGGCCCGAAGGGCCGGATAAGGGACCTGTTAAGAACGGCGAAGATCCCGCAGCAATGTATGTAAAGGATAAGAAGACCGAAGGCGTCGGCGGCATCCAGAACGGCGTTGAATTATCCGAAGGCGCAAAGAAGATACTTGAAGAGTTAAAGGAAAAATACGGAGACAATACTGATTTCTTCGTAGCAAACTATTCTTCCGACGAGGAAGCTCAGGAATACCTTTCCAGAGGCACAAAGGACTACAGCGTCCTGATCGAGCCGGAGCTTCTGGAGGAGATGGCCCGTGATGCGGAAACAAAAGAGAAGTACATGGGCATCATAGAGGACGGCACAAAGCAGCTTGACAGCATCAAGGATCAGCTTAAGGAAGCCGGAAAAGACGGGGAAGTTAAGAATATCGGATTCTCAGTGAGCAAGGACGGAACCATCAGCTTCTTCGCACAGCTTGAGCAGTCAAGCAAGGAGCAGAACGAGAGGATCGCAGAGCTCAGAGAAAAGAAAGCTGAGAAGAATAAGGAAGACGAAGAGAAGTTAAGGAAGAAACGGGAGGAGAAAAAGGCTGCCGAGAAACCTGACAGGCCGGACTTCAATAAGATGAACCGGGAGCAGGTTAAGAGGGCAGACATCAAGGCTGATTCAGCTGAGGAACTCCTGGATAAGATAATCAATTTCGACTGGAACAGCGTAAAGAGCGAGCAGATGATGGCAGTAGGCTCCAAGGTGGATTTCACCGCATAACAGCTGTTACCAAAGTTCAACAGGGAGATCATATTGAAGAGTGCAGTGGTGACCGGAGGTGCCGGGTTTGCGGGCTTTAGCCTTACAGAGTATCTCCTGAGCCGGGGATACAGGGTTGTATGTCCCATGCGTCCGGGTTCTCCGCATAATTCAAGACTTGAAGAACTTAAAAAACAAAATGAAATAAAAGGCGGACAGGGGGAACTTTTCCTCCTGTCCCTTGACATGCAGGAAATCCTGGGGCTTAGTGAGTATCTGAAGCTGCAGGATATTGATATATCGGGGAGCCTCTTTTTCCATCTTTCCTGGAGAGGAGAGAGGGATAATAAAGAAGAGCAGTACGGGAATATCCCTGCTGCTCTTGATGCTGTGAAAGCCGCCTCCGCCATAGGGGCGTCAAAGATCATCCTCACCGGATCCCAGGCGGAATACGGTGCAGGTGCGGGAGGTACAGAGAATACCGACGGTTCCTTTGACCCCGTCACCGAGGACTGCCTTCCAAAGCCGGTTAATTCCTATGGTGCTGCCAAGGCTGCAGCTATGATCCTAACCCGTGACCTGGCAAGACATCTCTCCATTGGCTGGAACTGGATCAGGATATTCAGCCTTTACGGAAAGTACGAGCATTCCCATACCCTTTTGTCATATCTCAGGGAAAGCCTGAAAAATAAAGAAATCCCGTCACTTTCATCCTGCACTCAGACCTGGGACTACCTTGAAGCAGAGGATGCTGCAGCAGGTATCACAGCCGTAGGTGAAAGAGGAAAGGACGGGGAAATCTATAATCTGGCCAACGGGGCTTACCGGCCCTTAAAGGAGTTTGTGGAGATCATAAGGCAGGAAACGGATCCCGGAGCAGAGATAAACTTCGCCCCTGCAGATCCTGATCATCCCGCGCTTTCACTTCGTCCCTCAGTGGAAAAGATAAAACTCCATACCGGATGGAAGCCCTTAAAGGACTTCAGCTGACCTGAAAAGCCTGTCTCAGCCGAAGAGCCTTGACATATTGGCAAGAGGTCCTACCGCAGTCTGCAGATCGCTTATCGCCTGATTTAATCCCTCAAAGTTTATGGAAGAAAGATCCTTCACCGCATTGGTAAGATCCTGGGAATTGGCTTCTACCATGCTGTTCACGTTGTTACTGGTGGCTGTGATGGAGTTTACCATGCTGTTGATATTGTCCATCTCGGCGCTGATCTTTGAAAGTGCATCCTGTGCCATTACGATGGTGGTATTGGCGGTCTTAAGGGTCTCCACCGCAACGGGAACTATCATAAAGGAAACGACGCCCATGATAACTACCAGTAAGAAGATCAGGATAGAAGTGAACTTCTGATATCTGGCTTCCCTTTTCTCAAATTCCAGGAGCTCTTTCAGTATTTCCTTTGCGTCCTTTTCATCCAGGTTGTCAACTGCCTTCTTTTCTTCTTCACTCATTTTTATAAACCTTTCCTTTCTTTTATTTTGACAGGATCTATCCTGCCTGTATCCTTAACCCCTTGGGGTAATGGTTCTTTATTATCCGGCCGTCCGACTTTCCCCAGCCTAAGGAACAGCCTATATAGCTTATAAGACACCACCCGTTATCCAACCCGGGATCTGCCTGCAGGCTTTCTCCCTTCAGGTATTTTAATGCCTCTTCCCTGCTTTCTATGGAATGATTGACCGCAGCCATGTCTGCCGACATGAAAAGTGCCAGGGCGTGGGAGGGTTCAAAACGGTCTTTTTTTATCGTTCCCAGATGGAGGCCGGGACGCAGTACCTTTAAGTGGTCCGTGCCGGGCATATCCTCATTTGAAAAATAGAGCTGGTCTCCGAAGGAATGGATGATGCCGTCCTTAAGGGCAAGTCCCGGGATAAAGCTTTTACGGAAATCTTCAAAGAGCTTTATATTTGCGTTGGATGCAGATTTTAAGCTTCCGCTGCCGGAAATCCTTCTCATGCCCTCCGGGCTTATGCCTTCCCTCTTCAGTACCGCGAAGAAATGGCCTTCACCCTTTGACCTGTGGGGCCAGATTCTCACAGCATATCCCGTACTGCCGGAACCGGTGCTGACAGCGGTCTTTGTCCAGCTTTCATCAAGGGGCCTTATCTCCAAAGGATCCATAAGGGAAAAATCCTTATTTTCCGCTAAAAATCTCTCAATGCTGCCCTCGTCTTCCTCTTTGGAAAAGGTACAGGTGGAGTAGACCATTATCCCGCCGGGAACCAGCATTTTTGCGGCTTCAGCCAGTATCTTATCCTGCCTCTCAGCGCACATCTTCACGTTTTCCGGGCTCCACTCCTCCTTTGCGGGACCCTCCTTACGGAACATTCCCTCCCCGGAGCAGGGGGCATCTACCAGTATCCTGTCAAAGAACGCCCCGAAGAGCTCCGACAATTTATCGGGCATTTCACTTGTAACAAGGGTGTTCATTATCCCCATGCGCTCGATATTGAGGGATAGGATCTTTGCCCGGTTTTTTACCGGCTCGTTTGCGACTAACAGTCCGGTGTTTTCCATAACATCTGCTATGTATGTGCTTTTTCCCCCGGGAGCGCTGCAGAGGTCAAGGACCTTAAGTCCCTTCTTTAAGTCAAGCCAGGGGACCGGTGCCATGGCGCTTGCCTCCTGGATATAGTAAAGACCGGCTTCATGGAGGGGGTGCTTTCCCGGATCGGTCTTCCTGTCATAGTAGTATCCCTTTTCACACCAGGGGACTCTTTCCAGGGAAAAGGCGGTTTCGAGTTCGGGAAGGAGAGGATTTAAGGTCTTTTTCAGGCCGTTTATCCTCAGGGATTTATATGCTTCTTCTTCAAAAGACCTCAGGAATATAGGAAATTCCTCAGGGTCCATACTGTCTTTCATTCGTTTCACAAATTCCTCTGGAAGCATAATGGTATTTTATCATAAAAAAAGGATTTTTTTCAGCGTTATTTTAGGTTATAATTATACAGTCGGCATGAGAAAAGCTTACAAATGCTGAAAAAGGGGAATCGAGAGTATGTATCCAGCCGGAAGATATAA
>JAEEGL012611740.1_pt1 | contig 14031 bp, 14 predicted proteins | sample 9134231 | NCBI WGS metagenome assembly JAEEGL01 (sample SAMN16246548, study PRJNA631951) | gut metagenome | biome: gut microbiome; feature: rumen; material: fiber-attached | host: Bos | place: Iran: Karaj | collected 2018-10
ATCAAAGCGGCCCATGAATCGAAAAAAAGAGTGGATGGCCATGGGCCCGGACTTACGGGGAAGGAATTAAATGCCTATGTTACGGCAGGTATTTTTTCCGATCACGAATGTGTTTCTGTAGAAGAGGGCTTGGAAAAGCTGCGCAGAGGCCAGTGGATTATGATTCGTGAAGGTACAGCCAGCAAAAACCTAGAAGCTTTGGCGGGACTTTGTGTGGAACCTTATTATCACAGATGTTTGTTTGTAACGGATGACAAACATCCCGGAGAATTAAACAGAGCCGGTCATATAGATTACATCATTCGAAAAGCCATTTCCTTAGGGGTAAAACCGGAGATGGCCTACATTATGGCTACCTACAATGCGGCAACCTATTTCAGATTGCCAAGTTTGGGAGCTCTTTGTCCCGGCTATCGCGCTGATTTTATTATTTTGGATGATTTCGAAGATGTTCAAATCAATCAGGTTTATAAGGATGGTTCTTTGGTATTTGATAAAGAAACCAACTCTTCCTTTGTCTGGGGAGAAGACTACAAACCAAAGGCATCCATTTTAAATACCATCAACATCAGCAATGTTTGCGCAGATGATTTTTTAACCGAAGGACCTCAAAAAGTTATTGGCTTGGTTGACGGTGAGATTCTTACCACAGACGAAGGAGAAGCGGATTGCATTGATGTTTCCAAAGATATTTTAAAAATGGCAGTGGTGGAACGACATCATCACACCGGCCATATTGGACTTTGTTTTGTAAAAGGCTATGGCTTAAAAGAGGGGGCTGTGGCCACCAGTATTGCTCATGATTCCCACAATTTAATTTGTGTGGGCACCAATGAAGAGGATATGGCATGTGCCATTATGGAATTGAAAAAAATCAAAGGTGGTATGGTGGTGGTAAAGAACCAACAGGTGTTGGCGGAATTGTCATTGCCCATTGCCGGTTTGATGTGTGATTTGGAAGTGGATGAGGCACAATCCAAAATGGACAAGGTGAAAGAGGCGGCTTACCAGTTAGGGGTAAACCCCGGCATTGATCCTTTTATGACCATGTCATTTTCCAGTTTACCGGTGATTCCTACACTTCGTTTAACGACGTTAGGTGTAGTGGATGTAAATACGTTTCAGCTTCTTTCGTAATAAGAAGTAAAGGGAAGGATATAAAGGAGAATAATATGTACGAAAAAAGAAATCCAAAGGCGAGACTGTTATTATTAACTTCGTCTATTATTACCATGACAATTGTTTCTGTGATTGTTGGTGTGATTTTGTATTTTGCCGACATCGAAAGTCTTAAGATTCGAGGAGGAATCTTGATTGCACTGGGAGTGATTTGGGTCATTTCATTGATTGCACCCTTTGTTCGATACAACTGGTATCGTGCAAGATTCACGGAAGAAGAGATTGATATCCGACAGGGATTTTTGGTTATTGAGGAAAACATAATTCCGATTGAACGTCTTCAAAAAATTTCCATGGAAACGGGACCTTTGGACCGGGCATTTGGAATGACAAAGGTGATTGTTTATACAGCCGGTGGAGAGGAGACCATTCGCTTTTTGGAAAGAGAACGGGCAGAAGAAATCTGTGAGAATTTGAAAAAGCGGATTAATAAGTACGCGGTAGAAGAAAAAGAAGGGCAGGTTTGATATGGAGACAAAAGAAATTCGAAACCTGCGCAATCATCCCACCTATATGATTGAGTCCTCTTGGGGTGCGGTTTTAGTCTTATTTATGATGTTCTTTAACGGCATCGATAGCTGGATAAAAGAGATTCAGTCTGTGCTTGAGGGTGGAGACAAAGCAACAATTTATGTGCTTGGTATTACTGGTGGTATTATGCTTTTCTTTCTCATTGCATTGTTTTTTAGTTTCTTTCGATGGAGAAAAACCACCCTTACCATTGCAGACGGGTCCCTGACCTGGGAACAGGCCACGATTTTTTCAAAACGTCAGGAGTTTTCCATTTCCTCCATTTCCAATGTGAATCTGGAGCAGAACCTTTTTGAACGAATCGTTGGTACCTACAAATTAAAAATTGATACCAGTTCCATTTCCACGGCGGAAAGCACAGATATGAAAATCATCCTTGGAAAAAAAGAAGCCATGGAAGTTCGGAATCTGATTCTTTATATGATGAATGCAGATAATGAAGATGCTGCCCCAAAAGCGCAACAAGAGGGAGAGGGAAAGAAACATTCTTTACCTATGGAAGATGAAAACTATGATGTGGCATTGACTTCCAGCGAAAACTTTATGTGCGCTGTTGCCGGAATAAAGGACGGCCAGTTGGTAGCGCTGATTATGATTCTTTTGGGGCTCAATGCAACATTGGGATTGGGGTTGGCCAGTCATGAATCCATAGGTGCAATTTTTGCAACGGCTGTGATTTGGTTTACTTTTTTGTATTCTGTAGGAAAAGATTTGGTTACATCATTTTTGCGCACCTATAATTTTAAGGTGGCAAGAAGAAAAGACCATATTTATATCACCAGCGGTGCCATTAAGATTCGTTCTTATTCCGTTCCGGTAAATCAGATTCAGGCCATTCGTTTTCAAAGTACTCTGATTGGTCGAATTATGAAACGTGTATCCGTATCTGTGATTAATGTCAGCGGAGAGGGAGAAGACGTGGATGGACAGTGGCTGTTACCGGCGATTGCCTACAAGGATATTCCTACAGTATTGGAGCGGATACTTCCGGAAATGTCGTTTACGGAACAAAGTTTATTGGAAAAGAGACCAAAGAGTGTGCAAGGCCGTGAGTTGTTTCGAACCATTTTCATCTTCTTTGTAATTGGCTTTGGTGTATTCTTTGGGCTTCATTGGATTCCTGAGGAAGCATTTGAGGATATTGAAGTTATCAATAAAATGAGCTTGCAGGTTCTTGCAGGAATTGTTTGGATTGTGTTTACTTTGATATTTTTGATTATGGACATCCTTCGTCAAAAGACAGAGGGAATTCTGATCAAAGAAGATTCTGTGGTACTTCGCAGAGGCTCCTATAGTTGGATGCAGGTGGAAGTCCCCTTTGAGCGAATTCAGGTTTTGGATGTGAGCCAGTCATTTATCGACCGATGGTTTGGACAAAAAGACGGAAGTCTTCATCTGTTGGCATCCAAGCTTGCTTCCACTCAGAATATTCCTAAAATGAAAAGCACTACGCTGGAAGAATTGCAGCAGGCATTTCAAAAAACGATTTACTAAAAACTATAGTTTTTGTATAGCAAAGAGATTACCTTCGGGTAATCTCTTTTTAGTTTCATTTAAAGTTGAAGGGGTATAGTTTCCTTTAAAATAGAAAAGATGAGAATCTACAGTAAATATAATATGAAAGGAAACAAAGGAAGATGAAAAAGAATAGATTTACCTTGATATATGGGGTGGTGTTAACCTGTTTTACTTTGTATATGGTTTTGGATACCTTCGTACTTTCCAGTGCCTACAGCAGCGCTGAAGAGGCAAATTTGGAGATGTTTGCGTCGGAGGAAGATTCGTCGGATGAAACCGATGAGTCCGATGAGGAAAACGATGACAGTAAATCAGAAGATACATCCACTTCAGATTCCGTAGTGGCTTCGGATACCATATTGGGAACCTATGAAAGTGATGAGGCTACCATTACAGTATCGGAATATACCTATGAAGGAACAGAAGTGTATGTGGCGGATGTGACTTTAAGTTCGGCACAGTATTTAAAGACAGCCTTTGCAGAAGATACCTACGGAAAAAACGTTACGGAAACCACCTCGGAAATGGCAGAAGCAAATGATGCCATATTAGCTATAAACGGAGACAACTATGGTTCTCAGGAAAGTGGTTATGTCATTCGAAACGGCGTGATTTATCGTGAGGATGCCGGTGAAAACGATGTGCTATGTATTTTTACTGACGGAAGTATGAAAGTATATTCACCGGATGAATATACAGCGGAAGAATTATTGGAGATGGGAGTATGGCAGGCATTTTCCTTTGGACCGGCTTTGGTGGAAGACGGAGAGGTCAGTGTTACCTCAGAGGATGAAGTGGGAAAAGCCATGGCCAGCAATCCAAGAACCGCAATCGGAATTATTGATGAACTTCACTATCTTATCGTAGTATCGGATGGACGTACTTCGGAAAGTGAAGGACTGTCCTTGAAGGAATTGGCGGAATTTATGGAAAGCTTAGGAGCAACCACAGCCTACAACTTAGATGGTGGTGGATCTTCTACTATGGTATTTGAAGGCGAGGTCATTAATAATCCTACAACATCGGGAAAAAGCATAAAAGAAAGAGAGGTAAATGACATTGTATATATTGGATAATAACGAAAAAGAATTAAGAAAGCAGGCAATGGGTCATCTTGGATTTGCATTGTTTTGCGCTTTGTTTGGTGCTATCTATGAGCAGTTTAGTCATGAGGTATATTCCTTTTATATGATCTACGCCTTTGCCATACCGTTGGTATTTGGTACTGCGTTCTATCTTTTATTGGACTGGTTTGATAAAAAAATAAAACAACCTTTGTGTCTGTCATTATGGAATATGGCAATTGTTACACTAACGGTAGGTTCGTTGTATCGTGGTGTTATTGATATCTACGGAGCCACAAATAAAAAAGTCATTGTCTATGTAGTAGCGGCTTTTTTGTTGGGACTTTCTTCCATTGTGTTAAATGCCATAGAATCTGTAAAAGGAAGGGCAAGAAAAGATGAGGATATGAATATTTTTTCTTGAAAGGCGTGACTTCGATTATAATGGATACGTAAAAAATTATGATTGAAATAGAAAGTGGAGAATAAATATGAAAGCAAAAGATAAAACCAATGTAATGCGTCAGTTGGATGCAAAAAAGATTTCCTATGAAGTACATTCCTATGAGGCGGATGCCACTCTTACGGGAGCGGAAATCGCCGGGATTTTGGGAGAAGATACATCAAAGGTATTTAAGACATTGGTAACCCAGGGGAAAAGCGGAGCTTATTATGTTTTTGTTGTACCCGTAGAAGGAGAGCTGGATTTGAAAAAGGCAGCCAAGGCGGTACAGGAAAAGTCGGTAAGTATGATTAAGCAAAAGGAACTGTTGCCTTTGACAGGCTATGTTCATGGAGGTTGTTCTCCCATTGGCATGAAAAAGCATTTTACCACCACGGTTCATGAAACTGTAACGGAGTATGACCATGTTTATGTCAGCGGAGGAAGAGTAGGCCTTCAGATTGAACTTGCACCAACGGATTTGCTGGCAGTCAGCGATGCAAAAACCGGAGATATTATTTAGTTAGAAAGCAACTACCCTCAGTAATATAAAATAGCGTATTGACATCTGCTACTAAAGTGATATCATAATGATATCAAATAGATTTAGGAGGGTATAGCTATGGAAGAAAAAATCTATACAACTAAGAAGAACGGAATGATGGTATTGTTGTTAACAATTGTTGTGTTGTTATTGGCTATTTGTGCAATCGTATTTGGAGCATATTTTTATTTTCCGATTTTTGTATTTGCAGGAATTTTTGTACTATGTATCGGATGGATTCCTTTTTTGGGATTGAAGGTATTAAAACCTCAGGAAGCTTTAGTGCTTACTTTATTTGGTAAGTATGTGGGAAGCTTAAAAGAAGACGGATTCTACTTTGTAAATCCTTTTTGTGTGGCAGTAAACCCAGCAGCATCTACGAAGCTGGCTCAAAGCGGAGATGCTGTAGAGTCATCCGGTGGTGCTGCTTCCGTAGAAGTTTCTAGTAAAAAGATTTCCTTAAAGGCTATGACCTTGAATAATGGAAGACAAAAAATTAATGATTGTTTAGGAAATCCCATTGAAATCGGTATTGCTGTAATCTGGAAAGTAACCGACACTGCAAAGGCTGTATTTGAAGTTGATAATTATAAAGAATATTTATCTTTACAGTGTGACAGTGCATTAAGAAATATTGTTCGTATTTATCCCTATGATGTAGCATCCAATGTAGATACTACAGGAGACGGAATGGCAGATGAAGGAAGTCTTCGTGGTTCTGCAGAAGTGGTGGCAGAGCGTATTAAAGATGAAATCCAGTCAAAGGTGAAAGAAGCAGGAATGGAAATTGTAGAAGCACGTATTACCTATTTGGCTTATGCACCGGAAATTGCATCTGTTATGCTTCAGCGGCAGCAGGCTTCTGCAATTATTGATGCAAGAAAGATGATTGTAGACGGAGCTGTTGGTATGGTAGAAATGGCGTTGGATCGATTGAACGAAAAAGATATTGTGGATTTGGACGAGGAAAGAAAAGCTGCTATGGTTTCCAATCTTTTAGTTGTTCTTTGCGGCAATCATGATGCTCAGCCCATTGTAAACTCAGGTACTCTGTACTAATATGGCAGAAAAGAAACAGGTGCCCCTTCGTTTATCAGCAAAGCTGTATGATGCCATAGCCGCATGGGCAGAAGACGATTTTCGCTCGGTAAACGGACAAATCGAATACTTGCTTACAGAGTGCGTAAAGCAACGTAAAAAAAACGGAAAGTACGTAGGCGAGGACATAGATAAGCCATTGGAGATTGATATATCATGAATAATGCATATTTAACAAAAGGTAGGATTATTTTTGAAATTATTACCTATGTGATATTGGTTGTAGCGGTTTTTTACGTCCTTATATTTGCTTTGCAGACAAAGGGTGATGTCCCCATACGTTATGATATGAAAGGTAACGTGAGTGGATATGGATCGCCATGGGTGTTATTGTTTTTGCCGATTAGTATGATTATCACAAATGGCATTATTTCTATTGTGTTGCATTTGGTTCCGGTAACTGCATGGAATATGCATATAAAGGTAAATCCGGGAAAAGAGTTTATTGTGTACGGAGATATGATCAAAATGATGCTGGGGTGCATGATGATTCTTTCTGTATACTCTTTGGTTGAGACCATTTTTTGGGCATTAAATATTGACCAGACATTATTGTTGAGCGCTTTGATGTGTATTTCACTTTTTGTGGATATTATTTATTATATGGTGGTCGCCGCAAGGCATAATCGTTTGTAAAAGGAAGGCATCTTTTTCAATGGAAAGATTGAAAAAGATGCTTTTTTATGTCGGATACGAATTTAAAATTATTTTTTATATAGGCATTTACTTTTTTGGAAAAAAGTTATAGTATTAGAAATCGTGTGAGTAGTGCTATGAAAATTCGAGGGAAATATTGGGACTGGAGGTTTAGAAAGGATTACATATGCGCGAAATAATCAATGATTTTAAGATTGCTGTGATGGAATTGCTGGATGAGTTACTTGCAGCATAGCAAAAATAAATAAGGAATAAGAAGTAACATGCCCTCATTTGAATGATTGATGTCTTGAAAATGAAAGATATACATCATTGGAATGGGGGCGTTTTTGTTTCGTTGTTTCGTAGTGTGATTTAATGGAAATCTATAATTACATGTGATACTATGAATAGTGATTAATTAGGTTTTGATCCTAATAATTTCAGCGAGGAAATCATCCAAAGTGAAAGTTCCTTTGGATAAGAGGAGATATGTATGAGTATTGCTAGTTTGGCAGTTGGAAATTATATAATGGTAGCGGAACTTTTGGGACTTTGGTTTTTGTTGGATTCTAATGTTCACTTGAAGAAGCGTGCTATCATAATGACACGTGTTGTTATTTTGTTAATCGCTACAGAATCGGTTTTATGGGCGATAGAGCGCTATACAAGGGAATTAGATTATTTAACCTGGACAAGAATTCTTTTAACACCCACTATTTATCTTTTGCATCCATTGATTATGCTGGGAATCATGGATATGGCAGAGTTTTTGAAGAAACACAAGATTCTCTTTTATCTGCCAATCTTTCTTAGCGCACCGTTGCTGTACACATCTCAGTGGACACATCTTGTATATTGGTTTAATGAAGACAATCTTTATATCGCAGCAGACAGTATTATGTGTTACTATCCCTACTTCTTGTTTTTTGGATATGTAATTTTGTTTTTTATACTGTTTACCAGGTATACTCGTTATGGAACCACGGAGCGAAAAGGGATTTTGATTTGTATTATTGCGTCTACCATTGGCGTTATCTTACATCTTATTCTTGATATTGTGGTTGATTACAGTACCCTTTTTGCATCCTTATTATTAATTTATTATCTTTCCTTATCCCTTTTGACTGCAAAGCAGGATACCCTGACACATCTGTTGAATCGACAGTGCTATTACGCAGATATGGAAAAACGAAAAGATTTGATTACCGGTGTTGTTTCAGTGGACATGAATGATCTAAAAAAGATCAATGATACCAAGGGACATGCTGCCGGTGATTTGGCCTTAGAGACAGTTGCAAAATGCCTGTTGGAGACTGGTAGCCGTAAAAAGAGAGTCTATCGTATCGGTGGAGATGAATTTGCCATCTTTTATTTGGGTACAAAGGCGGATGATATCGTAAGAGATATTGAAGAAATGCGGGGAGAATTGGCAAAAACCCCTTATGTATGTGCCTTTGGTTTTGAGATGGTGGAAAACAAAGATATTGATAAAGCCATGCGACAGGCAGATCAAAAAATGTATTCCAATAAGGCGAAGCTGAAGGATACGGAAGAGCGCAGAATTGAAGCGCATAAGGAAGATACCATTAAAGCTATGCATGAGGCTTTGGGCTCCGGAATGTGGGCAATGGAATTTGACGAAGAAGGCAATATGATTTCCGTTGAGTGGAGCGATGAATTCAGACGAATGATTGGATATACGGACGAGAAAGATTTCCCCAACAAGCTTAGTTCCTGGTCGGATCTTTTACATCCGGAGTGTAAAGAGCGGATTTTGAAAGCCTTTCATGATGCAATAGCCGATTATTCCGGAAAGAAAAACTACGACGTTGAGTATAGGTTAAAGACCAAGAGTGGTGAGTGGAGATGGTACCACGCCATTGGCAGACTGTTACGACGAGAGGACGGGACTCCGCTTTCTTATGTTGGTATGTTTGTAGATATAAATGACAAAAAGAACGGCATATAATGGGGAGTATGGTTGTGCAAAAGCATTGTATTTATATTATTGAAGATGATTCTGCCATTAATCATGGGATAGAATTGACATTGGGAAATGATAAGTATCGGTTCAAGTCCTTTTATAGTTTGAAGGAAGTGGAACAGGTAAACGAGGCAGATCTTATTATCTTAGATATCAATCTTCCGGATGGCAGTGGACTTGATTTGTTAAAGAGCATTCGAAAAACGTCAAATGTTCCCATTTTGATTATTACGGCAAATGATTCAGAGATGGATGAGGTAACCGGTTTGAGTCTGGGGGCAGATGATTATGTGAAAAAACCATTTTCCCTTATGGCGTTGCGCTTGCGGGTACAGAAACTGCTGGACAAGAATCCGGCACAAGCTACCTTTGAAAAAAGCGGATTGGAATTTGATTTTGACAATTTAAAGTTTTATAAAAATGGCGAAGAGATTGATTTTAGTAAGACTGAGATTCGCCTTTTAAAATGTTTGGTGGAAAATGCGGGGACAACCCTTTCCAGAGAAAAGCTGATTGAATATGTCTGGCAGAATCAACAGTACGTGGATGAAAATGCCCTTACTGTTTCCATTAAAAGATTGCGTGACAAAATCGAAAGTGATGATTTGAAATTCATTCATACCGTATATGGAATTGGATATGTGTTCAAGTGGGAGTGAGTGGATGTTTAAAAGAAACGAGTATAAAATTCTAAATCAAATGCTTGATGATGCCGTTAGCGGGGATTTTAAAGAATCAAAGTTTGATGAATCGGAATTATCAAAAATCCAGACAAAGCTTCTTAGATATTTAAACAGTACAACCCTCACGGCAGAGAAACTTGGCAAAGAAAAATCTCAAATCGAAGAATTGGTTACCAACATTTCCCATCAGGTGAAAACACCCTTAACCAATATTATGATGTATTCTGAACTCCTGTCTGAAAGTGCCACAGAGGATCAAAGAGAATACGTTGATCAAATCAATCATCAAAGCCGGAAGTTAAATGGATTACTGCAGGCTTTGGTTAAGATGTCCCGATTAGAAACCGGGATTTTTCGCTTTGAACAGGTGGATGCTTCTTTGAAGGAGTTGGCGGAAGCATCTATGGAAGAACTGCTCCCAAAGGCAGGGTTAAAAGAAATTCTTTTACATAAAGGTTGGGATGACACTACAGCGGATATTAGGGTTTGCATTGACAAAAAATGGACCATGGAAGCTGTGACAAATATTTTGGATAATGCCATTAAGTATTCGCCTAAAAATTCTACTATTGATATGGAACTGTTTCAGTATGAGATTTTTTCCGGAATCCGAATCCGGGATTATGGAATTGGAATTTCCGAAGAGGAAACTCCTTTGGTGTTTTCCAGATTTTACCGCAGTAAAACTGTTCGTGATGAAGAGGGAATAGGCGTGGGTTTATTTCTGGCACGACAGGTGGTAGAAGAGCAGGGAGGCTATATCAAGCTGCATTCAAAACTTGGTGAAGGAAGCTGCTTTGAATTATATTTTCCCAATCATATGAGAATGTGACAAAACTGTTAGAATTCGGACAGAATATAGAAAGAATATCATGTTATGCTAAGTACATAAAAGTTGTACTTAGCATTTTTTTTCGAGGAGAATCAAATGGAAATTTTAAAAACAGAGAATTTAAAAAAGTATTACAACCAAACCAGTGTGGTGGTAAAGGCAATTGACGGAGTGGAACTAAGTGTTGATCAGGGAGAATTTGTTGCCATCGTGGGAACCAGCGGAAGTGGAAAATCCACATTGTTGCATATGTTAGGGGGATTGGACAGACCCACTGAGGGAAAGGTTTTTATTGATGGAAAGGATATTTTTTCCTTGAAAGATGAAGAACTTACCGTCTTTCGAAGAAGAAAAATCGGATTTGTATTCCAGGCCTATAATTTGGTTCCGGTTTTAAACGTGTATGAAAATATTGTGTTGCCCATTCAGCTTGACGGCAATGAAGTGGAAGAGACCTACGTGAATAAGATTATTGAAATCCTTGGTCTTTCAGAAAAAATCAACAGCATGCCAAATCAATTGTCCGGAGGTCAACAACAACGCGTGGCAATTGCAAGAGCTTTGGCAACGAAACCATCCATTATCCTTGCGGATGAGCCCACAGGCAATTTGGACTCAAAGACCAGTTTAGATGTTATGGGACTTTTGAAAGCAACCAGTAATAAGTTGAACCAGACACTGATTTTAATTACCCACAATGAGGAGATTGCCCAGATGGCAGATCGAATTATTCGGATTGAGGATGGTGTGATATATGAAAAACGTTAATAACAAAAGATGTCTTTACAATCTTTGCAAAAAGAATATGAAAGCGAACTGGCGAAGAAATGTTTTGCTTATGTGCGCTATTTTACTCACCACCATTATGATGACAACACTGTTTACCATTGGTGGAAGTGTGATGATTTCTTATCAAAATAATACCTTTTATCAGATTGGTACAAGTTCCATGGCGGGCTTTAAGTTTATGACAGAGGAGGAATATGAAAAATTAGAGGCAGACTCTAAGGTTTCAAATCTTTCCTACAATGTTTATGTTGGAACGGCGGCAAATGATGAGCTGTATGAAGATTACAGCGAAGTAAGATATACAACACCTATGAATGCAAAAGTATCTTTTTGTATGCCTACAACGGGAAAATTGCCGGAATCAGGAAATGAAGTGGCTACATGTACAAAGGTGTTAGATGATTTGGGAATCAAACATCAGGTGGGTCAAATGGTTCATTTAAAAATTGATAATGGCCAAACGGTGTATGAAGGGGATTTTGTCCTATCCGGATTTTGGGATAAACCGGCGGATATTTTGGTAAATCAAATCTTTGTTTCCAAGGATTTTCAGGAGGATTTTGCGCCTACTTGGAAAATTGCTTCCGAAAAAAAGACATTGCTAGAACAGGGCATCTATTCCGGTTGTGTGAATTCAGATTTTGATTTTTGGACTACCTTTAACTTAGAAAACCAGATGTCAGATTTAAAAGAAAGACTGGGATTTGGAAGTGACGTAAATGATGGAGTGAACTGGGCATATGTTGGCAGTTCTGTAGATGCGACTTCGGTGGCAATGGTAGCCATTATTTTGCTTCTTATTATCAGCTCCGGATATTTGATTATTTTTAATATTTTTTACATCGCGGTATCATCGGAAGTTCAGTATTATGGGCTTTTAAAGACCATTGGATTAACCAATAAACAATTGAAAAAAATGGTGGTGTTGCAGGCAAATTTTTTGAGCCTGATTGCAATCCCCGCTGGATTAGTAGTGGGATATTTGATTTCCATCGTGCTGTTTCCAATGATTGCGGAATCCATGATGAGTATTCAAGGAATCGTGTACCCGGATGTACGTGTATTCTTACTTAGTGCTTTCTTTTCTTGGATTACGGTGCGTATCAGTTGCAGGAAGCCGGGCAAGGTCATCAGCAGGATTTCACCGGTGGAGGCTGTGCGCTACAGTGAGTACAATGGAGAAAACTTATCTGCAAAGAGAAAGACTAGAAAAGTTACGCCTTGGTCTATGGCCCAGGAGAACTTAAAGAGAAACTTTAAAAAGACCATTGTGGTGGTAATGTCACTTGCTCTTAGTATTGTTTTGATTAATGCTACCGTTTCTGTGACAGAAGGGTTTGATATAAAGAAATACTTAGCGGGCTCTATTAATTCGGACTTTATGATTACGGATGCTTCCGTTGAAAATTTAAGTGACCCCAATGACAATTATGAAGGTGTTGATCAAGGAACTATGGATTATTTAAGTTCTTTGGATGGGGTGACGGAAGTTGGTCAGGTATATATGTCAGAAGTGATTCTTCACATGGATGATGTGCTGCCTCAGAGAGTAGTGGATTATTATTCGGAGCATGGAAATGACATGATGGAAATGGACCCTGAGCTTTTCGATGAGTCAATCAATAATGATAAGACTATTCCTACCAAGGTTTATGGCATAGATGAATTGCCCTTTCAAGAAATAAAGTGGTACGATGGCGACTCCGATTGGGAAAAGTTCCAAAGTGGAGATTACGTAATCGTAACAAGACCGGATGGATATGAGGACAAAGACAGCGTTTGTTTTTACAATGTGGGAGAAACGGCAACAGTAGAATTTGCTGACGGTCATACAAAGGAATACGAGGTAATGGCTGTAGCCGAATTGCCTTATCCCATGGGACCGGAGTTTAGTTTTACCGTGGGATTTGGGTTCATATTACCTCAGGATGAGTATTTGTCACAGGTGCCAAATGCATCGGGAGCCATGAAGTTCTTTATGAATGTGGATGAAACAAAATCGGATGACATCGAAGCAGAAGTTCAAAAATATTGTGAAGTGGATGTTCCCTCTTTGGCTTATACCTCCCGAGCATTTTACGTAAAAGATTTTGAGAACATGATAAAAACCTATTTATTGGTAGGTGGCGTTTTAAGCTTTATTCTTGGCTTGATTGGTGTTTTAAACTGGATCAATCTAACCGTTACATCCATAAACGAACGAAGAATGGAATTGCAAACCCTTCATGCAGTTGGCATGACCAATCATCAGATTAAAAAAATGCTGGTGGGAGAGAGCCTCTATAGAGTAGGGCTTACAAGCATCTTCGTTTTGACAGTGGGATGGTTTATTAACTATTTGCTGATTATGCTTTTAGCCGGAGACATGTGGATGTTTGAATACAAATTTGTGATTTGGCCCATGCTGTTATGCATACCAGTGTATTTGGCGATTGGCGTAATCATTCCGGTGGCGATAAGGAGGGAATAATAGTCTCAAATCCGGCGGAAGAGGATGAGGCCGCTGGGACAAATGATGATATCAAGGATTCATTGCTTCATATCATGACTATTGTGGGAGTGGTTATTGGTAGCATAGTTGCGTTCTCCACAATGATGAGTTAAAATGATACAAAATTACAGATAGATCTTCAGGGCAGGGTGTGATTCCCTACCGGCGGTATAGCCCGCGAGCCGATAAGGCATGATCCGGTGTGATTCCGGGGCCGACAGTATAGTCTGGATGGAA
>JAEEGL014639162.1_pt1 | contig 14031 bp, 16 predicted proteins | sample 9134231 | NCBI WGS metagenome assembly JAEEGL01 (sample SAMN16246548, study PRJNA631951) | gut metagenome | biome: gut microbiome; feature: rumen; material: fiber-attached | host: Bos | place: Iran: Karaj | collected 2018-10
ATGCCTCGGTAGCTCAGTCGGTAGAGCAAAGGACTGAAAATCCTTGTGTCGGCAGTTCGATCCTGCCCTGAGGCACCATTTTTAATACTTTCAAACCTTTCTTATATTTGGCTTAGAATAAAATTCTAAGTCTTTTTTTATATTTTAAATTTTATTTGACTCAGACTTAGTGTATAATATATTGTAGGTGATGTTTATATGAATGAAATGTATCAAAACATAAATCAATACCTAAATGATAATATGTGGCTTAGACTTATAATCGATGGCTATTTTGCCCTTTTATTATTAAGCTTTGTATTATATGTTGGCTTTAAATATCGTAAAGCTTTAAATTTATTATTAATTGGTATTGTATTAAATTTTATCTATTTATTTTTTGTAGATAAGCTAGATTTAACTTTATCAAAGGATCTATATTATCCATTTGTATCTGCATATTTAATTATATGTGTTATTTTACTTGCTCCTGAATTGAGAAAATTACTGGAATTCAGTAGAAAAACAGATACGAAATCAGATATGATTGTGTCTTCAACTCAAGCAACAAAAGAAGCAATCGTAGATGCTGTATTCCATATGTCATCTATGAAGGTTGGTGCTTTAATAACTATTGAACAACACAATTCATTAGACCAATATGCTGAAAAAGCTATTCAATTAAATTCAGATATTTCAAGAGAATTATTAGAACAAATCTTCATTAAGGATTCTCCACTTCACGATGGTGGTGTAATTATTCGTGGTAACAGAATCGTCTGTGCAGGTGCTTATTATGTTTTAACTCAGGATGAATCATTAGATAAAACAATCGGTTCACGTCATAGAGCCGCAGTAGGTATTTCTGAAATTACAGATTCTTTAACAATTGTTGTATCTGAAGAAACAGGTACAGTACATGTTGCTAACGCAGGATTCATGAAGGTTATGGATAACAAGAATGAATTATTAGAATATTTGAATTTATTCTTAGGTAGATAGGAGGTAACAATTATGAATAAGTTTTTACGTATATTAAGATTAATATTTGAAACTATTGTTGCCCCATTTAATGTTATTATTAAATCTAATGGAATTGGTTTAGAATCAAACAAATGGACTAAGGCATGGATAATCTTTATAGTTGCCTCAGTAATTATTGTTTTATTGTTATTATATTATTATAAAGATTATTTTTATAATTTAGGAAAATAAGGAGTTATTATGTTTTCTTTTGGACAGCACCCACTAATTGCTTTAATATTTAGTGTGGCAACCCTAATCTTAATAATTCAACAATCAATCACTAAGCATCATTTCTTTAAATTTAAGCTTATATCAACTGCTATAGTTACATCATTAATTACATTAATTTTATTAATGTATAATGAAATAGGTGTAGCTCCATGGTTAAAAAATGTAACAAAAGAAGCTGTTGATTGGATTTTATTTGGGCTTGATATAATTATAGTTATAGAATTATTTTCAACAATTGATTTTTCTTTTACAGCCTTACATTTCCAAGAGGAATTAAATAAAACAATTGATGAAAATAAATATTATGTAGTTTTAGATAAAAAAGATAAAATCAAAAATATATCAAGCTTACTTTTACAAGATTTAAATGCTCATTCAAATGATGTATATGGAAAAAATTTCTTTGATGCATTAGAAATAAAATATCGTATTGTTGGCTTAAATGGCGAAGAATTATTAAAGGATGATATTAAAAAATATTACCAAAATTATTCTAAAGAAGCTAGAAAAAATTCAAATACTAAATTAGAAATATCATTAGAAAATGAAGTTGGTGTTGAATTAGTATTATTCTTAATTGAAACACCTTTATTTTCAGGTGATAAATATAAAGGTAGAATTTTAATAGGTGAGAAAAAATCAGAAGAAAGCCTAATGGGTATGGAATCTGATTTGAATGAAGCAAATCAAGAATTAGATATTTTAAGATCTAGATTTATTACTATTTTAGAAAAAACAAATGAAGGAATTTATTTCGCTAATTTAGAAGAAGGATATATTTGGTTTAATGATGTTTTAGTTAAAAAATTATCTTTATCCGGAAACAATATTAGCTTAGATGAGTTTTACAGTATGATTCATCCTTCTGATTTAGTTTTATATAAAGAAAGAATTTCATCAAAAGAATTAGAATATGATTTAAAATATCGTTTTAATACAGGTTCATCATATATTTATATAGAAGAAAGAGGAAAGAAGATTTCATCAGGTAAAACAAAAGAATTATGTGGTATTATAATGCCAATTGATGATTATGGCTTCAGTAAGACTCAAACATTATTAGATGAATTAAAGGGCGAGCCTGAAATGTATGCTAGATTAAAACAGCTAGAAAATGATGATAAGATTTTCCAAACAGTTATTTTTAAGGTAGCATCAGTACCTGAAATAAATGAAAAATTCGGAAGAGCTATTGGTAATTTACAGCTTGCTCAATATGTAAATTTCTTTAAATCAAATTTCGTTACAGAAAATCAAATATTTAGAACTGGTGGATTAGAATTTGTTGCCTTCTTAACTGATTATAGAAAGATGGATATTTTAAAGAATAATTTATATAATGGCGAAAAGATTTTACATTCAAAATCAACATATGCTAAAGAAGAACTTGATTGTGAGGTCTATATGGGCATTTCTTCAGTAGATGATGAATTAAGCCATAAGAATTCATTAGAAAATGCTTATAGAGCCTTAAAATACGCAACAAACCCTCAATTCAATTCTAATTTTGCATATTATAAGGATATAAAATAATGAATAAGGCAGAAGCTCGAATTCTTTCTTTAAATTTAAGAAAAAAAGAAAATAAAATTAAAGCCTCAAATAATATTATTGAGGCTTTAATTAAATCTAATATTTTAAATAATTTTAAAAAAGTAGGAATCTATTATCCAATTGGAAACGAAATAGATATAATGCCTTTAATAAATTATTATAAAAATATAGAATTTTATTTACCAAAAACAGAAGATGAAATCTCATTTATTAAATATGATGGATTATTAATAGATGGCCCTTTTAAAACAAAAGAACCTGTTGGAGAAATTATAAAAAGAGATTTAATTGAATGCTTTATAATACCTTGTGTTGCCATATCGAAGGATTTAAAAAGATTAGGATATGGTAAAGGATATTATGATAGATACTTAAATGATTATAAAGGATTAAAAATAGGAATTTGTTATAAGAATTCATCTTATTTAGATATAGAAATGGATTCATTTGATGTTAAATTAGATAAAATATTTATAGGATGATATTATGGAAACTGTAATTTTATTGATGGCTGGACGTGGCCAAAGAATGAAAAAAGATATAAATAAGGTATTATTAAAAATAGATGATAAGCCTCTATTTTTATATCCATTAAATACATTTAAAAAATTTGATTTTGAAATTGTTTTAGTAGTATCAGAAAATGATTATGAAGAAATTAAAAATATGAATTTAGAAAATGTAAAAATTGTTATAGGTGGAGCTACAAGAGCTGAATCTGTTTATAATGGTATAAAAGCATCAAGTGGTGATTATATTTTAATTCATGATGCAGCTAGAGCCTTCATTGATAAGGATACAATTTCTAAAATATTAAAATTAAAAAATAATAATGAAGCCATTTTAACATATTTTAATGTTAAGGATACAATAAGATTAAAAGAAAATAATATTTATAAAACATTAAAAAGAGATGATTTGATTGCTGCATCAACTCCTCAATGTGCATCTAAAGAATTATTCGAAGAGGTTTATGAAAAAGCAATTAAAGATAATTATTTATCAACAGATGATATTTCATTAATTGAAAAATATCGTCCTGATATAAAAATTAATTATGTTTTAGCTAATGAAGAATCATTTAAAATTACAACACCAATCGATTATTTATTAGCTCAAACAATTGTAAAGGAGCATCAAAATGATTAGAATAGGTCACGCTTGGGATACTCATAAATTAGTTGAAGGAAGAAAATTATTTTTAGGTGGAAAAGAATTTGAATCAAATGTAGGACTTTTAGGCCATAGTGATGCAGATGTTGTATTACATGCTGTTGCTGAAAGCTTACTAGGAGCCTTAGCCTTAGGAGATTTAGGTAAATTTTATCCTGATAATTCAAATTCTACATTAAATATGGATTCAAAAATTATATTAGTTGAATGTTATCAAAGAGTTTTAGATTTAGGTTATAAAATTAATAATATTGATTTAACTATTTATGCTGAATATGTTAAGATTTCACCTAAAAGAGAAATTATAAGACAAAGCATTGCTGATTTATTAAAAATAGATATAAATCAAGTATCAGTAAAAGCTACAACATGGGAAAAGATGGGCTTTGTTGGAAGAGGAGAAGCAATGGCATGCGAATGTGTATGTCTTGTTTCAAATGATTAAAATGATAAAGGTATTATTTATATGCCATGGAAATATTTGTAGAAGCCCTATGGCAGAATTCTTATTTAAGGATTTGGTTTTAAAAAAAGGAAAAGAAAATGAATTTTTAATTGAATCAGCCGCAACATCAACAGAAGAAATTGGAAATGGTGTTCATTATGGTACAAAAAGGATTTTAAATTCATTAGGAATAGATTCTCATAATAAGCATGCAAGACAAATGAATAAAGCTGATTATTTAAAATTTGATTATTTAATAGGAATGGATGATTGGAATATCCATAATATATTAAGAATAGTTGGAAAAGATACAGATAATAAAGTTTTTAAATTATTAAATTTTACAGATTTAAAAAGAGACATTAAAGATCCTTGGTATACAGGAAACTTTAATGAAACATATGAAGATATCATGATAGGCTTAAATGGTTTTTATGATTATTTATTAAAAAATAAATTGCATAAAATATAATTTTTATGTATAATTTATAAGGTGGTTATAATTATGGTAATAAGAAATGAAAAAGGAATGTTTTTTTTAGAAAAAAATTATCGTGATGCATGGAATGAAACAGATTTCATCTCAAAATATATAGAAGAATGTTATGATAAATATCCATATTTAGTAGGAGATATATCATCAGGCATTTTAAGATTAAAAGGATTTAATAACGATCCTAAAGGACCAGATTTTATTGGTAATGTAGATGATTATTTAGAATCATCTTGTGCTTTAGGATGCGCATATTATTTACTTAAGAGATTAAAAACAGAAGATGAATATCAAAAATATATGAGTAAAGAAACAAAAACAGATTCAGATATTCATATTACACCTATTCAAAAGGTCGCATTCGATAAGGATACATTGGTTTTAGAATCTAACCCTAAAAAGACACCAAATATTGTTTTAGATATTGATAGAGTTAATTCAATCAAAAAGCCTAATGTATCAAAAGAGATTTTAGATTTTATTAAAGAAGATAAAATCCAATCACAAAATCAAAATAATTATAGAAAAAATGAAATTAAATCAGAACCTCAAAAGGAAGAAAATGTTACAACATATGTTTCTGGTTCAGCTGATTTTGATCCATCTAAGAAAAAAGATTTCGGAAGAAATAATTATAAACAAAACAATAACAATAAAAAGAATAACAACAATAACAACAAGAATCGTAATAAGTAGGTGATATCATGGAGGATAACGAATTAGTTATCGATGAAATAAAAAGAATTCTAGAAAAAATTAGACCATATCTTAATTCAGAAGGTGGAGATTTAGAATTCGTAGATTTTAAAGATGGTATAGTTTATATAAAGCTTTTAGGTGCATGTGAAGGATGTATGTCTATGGATTATACATTAAAGGATGGAATTGAAGCTTTATTAGTAGAAAATGTACCTGAAGTATTAGAAGTTAAGAATATAACAACAGAACAAGTAGAGCTATAAGCTCTATTTTTCTTTTTTTAAGAATTTATTTATGGTATAATTTATTCGATTTTGTTTATTTTTAAAATTTAATATAAGGGGAATTAAAATGTATTGTGAGAATTGTGGAAAGAAAAATGATGATAAAGCAACTAAATGTGTTAATTGCGGATATAGATTAGAAAAGAAAGATTTGTTTTCTATTGATGAGGATGAATTTAAAATAGATTCAAAAGATTTTGAAGGATTTAATGATGATTTCTTTTCAAAAAATAAATTTAAAGAAAATGAAATAAAAGAAAAAGAAGATAATATTATAACTCAAAAAGAAATTAAAGAAGAAACAAAAGAAGAATTAAAAGAAGATAAAATAAATAATTATAAAGAAAATGATGTCATAAATAATTCTAATAATAAAACATCTTTTCCAATTGGTAAAAATAAACATATGGTTGATTTATATATGACATCTAAAAATACTTTTTTAGGAGTCTTAATTCTATTATTTTTGGCAGCTATACCAGTTGTTATTATCTTAAATGCAGATTTTGAAAGAAATGGATTATTATTTTCTATAGTTTGTTTATTCTTTTTAGGATTAGTAATATTTATTGGAACTACAATTATTTTATCAATTATTGATACTAAAAAAGCAAAAAAAGCTTTAACAAATGGTAAAAATAATACTGCTGAAATTATTAATTTATATGTTTCAAATGCTAAAAAGCAAGTAGGAAATAAAGAAAGTTATATTAATAAATATTATATGGTTTTTAAATATAAAATAGATAACACGGATCATCAAACAACTCAATGTGTTAAAGAAACTACATATAATGAATTTAAAGTAGGAGATGTTATAAATATTAAAACATATAATAATGTTGGAGTACTTAATGAAAATATAAGACAAATTTAATTAAGTAAGCGTTATACATAATAGATTTTTTAAAATAACAATGATATAATTAATATAACAAAATCAGGAGGAATTTAATAATGGGAAATTATATTAAGCTTGATGTTTCTAAAGCAACTCAATTCGTTGATTCTAAAGCTTTAGAAGCATTAAAAAAAGAAATTTTAGCTGCTCATGATTTATTACGCAGCAAAAAGGGAGCAGGAAATGACTTCTTAGGTTGGTTAGACCTACCAGTTTCATTTGACACAAGAGAATTCTCAAGAATTCAACAAGCAGCTGCAAAAATTCAAAAGCAATCAGATGTTTTAGTTGCTATAGGTATTGGAGGATCATACCTTGGTGCTAAATCAGCTATTGAAATGTTAAAAAGATATTTCAATCAAAAAGGTGTTGAGGTTATATTTGTAGGAAATCAAATATCATCAACATATACAAAGCAATTAATAGAATATTTGAAGGATAAGGATTTTTCTATTAATGTTATTTCTAAATCTGGTACAACTACAGAACCAGCAATCGCATTTAGAATCTTTAAAGAATATCTAGAAGAAAGATATGGTAAAGAAGAAGCTAAATCAAGAATTTATGCAACAACAGATAAAGCAAAGGGTGCTTTAAAAACTTTAGCAACAGCTGAAGGATATGAAACATTTGTAGTACCTGATGATGTTGGCGGAAGATTTTCTGTTTTAACACCAGTAGGATTACTTCCTATTGCTGCATCAGGCGTTGATATTGAAGAAATGATGAATGGTGCTAAACAAGCATATTTAGATTATATGGAAAAGGATATTGAAGCAAATGATGGCTTAAAATATGCTTTAGTAAGAAATGCTTTATATAGAAGTGGTAAGAAGATTGAAATGCTTGTTAACTATGAGCCTAAATTAAATTATTTAGCTGAATGGTGGAAGCAATTATTTGGTGAATCAGAAGGTAAGGATGGAAAAGGTATTTGGATTACATCTGCATCATTCTCAACAGATCTACATTCATTAGGTCAAATGATCCAACAAGGTGAAAGAACATTATTTGAAACAGTATTAAATGTTGAAACACCAGAAGAAGATATAACAATTAAAGAAGATAAAGATAATCTAGATGGTTTGAATTTCTTAAGTGGAAAGACAATGGATTATGTAAATAAGATGGCTATGGCAGGAACAATGGTTGCCCATGTTGATGGTGGTGTTCCTAATATTAGAATTACATTACCTAACATTTCAGCATACACATATGGATATTTAGTATATTTCTTTGAATTTGCATGTGGTGTATCAGCATATACATTAGGAGTAAATCCATTTAACCAACCAGGTGTTGAATCATATAAGAAAAATATGTTTGCATTATTAGGTAAACCAGGATATGAGGCAATGCGTGAAGAAATAATGGCAAAGCTAGATAAATAAAATAAGAAATGTAACAAAATAATGTAAAAGTGGCTTAACTAAGCCACTTTTTGTTATTTATATAAATAAAATTTATAATAAAAATTACAAAAAGTAGAAAACTCGCACAAAAATTAGAATTTGTAAATTAAGCAAAAACAAAATTAAAATCAATATGAAAAATGCTTACAATTCTATAAAATTATTTTATGGAAATATTTGAAAATATTAAAAAGAATAAAAGTGATTATGTTTAATTGAAGATAGTTTTATTTAGTGTTAAAATGTCCTTACTATTGAAACGTAAAGAGAGAGTGAATGTTTATGGAGAACTTTGATAACGTTGTAATTATCAAAAAAGATGGAACTTTAGAACAATTTAAACCTGAAAAAATAAAGAAGGCTGTTTCTAAATCAGCTGCCAGAGTAATGGTTAAATTTTCAGATGATGATTTAAATGAAATAGTTTCATCTGTTGTTGATGGAATTAAGGTAAGAAATTTAAAAGAAATTAGAATTCCTGAAATGCATAATTTAGTTGAAGGATCTTTAGAGCTACATTTTCCTACAGTAGCTAAAAGCTATAGAGATTATAGAAACTACAAGCAGGATTTCGTTCATATGCTTGATGAAGTATATATGAAGAGTCAATCAATAATGTACATTGGGGATAAAGAAAATTCTAATACTGATAGTGCTTTAGTTTCAACAAAGAGAAGCTTAATTTACAATCAATTAAATAAAGAATTATACAAAAAGTTCTTCTTAAATGTAGAAGAAATTCAAGCAATTAATGATGGCTATATTTATGTTCATGATATGTCAGCAAGACGTGATACAATGAATTGCTGCTTATTTGATGTAGGTAAAGTTTTAAAGGGTGGCTTTGAAATGGGAAACATTTGGTATAATGAACCAAAATCACTAGATGTTGCCTTCGATGTAATTGGCGATATCGTATTATCTACAGCTGCTCAACAATATGGTGGATTTACAGTTCCTCAAATTGATTTAATATTAGATGAATATGCTGAAAAGTCTTTCCAAAGACAATATCATAAATATGTTGGATTAGGACTTGATAGAGCTAAAGCTAATGATCAAGCATTAGAAGATGTAAGAACAGAATTTAAGCAAGGCTGGCAAGGCCTAGAATATAAATTTAACACAGTAGGATCTTCACGTGGTGATTATCCATTTATAACTGTAACTTTAGGTACAGGTACAACTCGTTTTGAAAAAATGTGTACTATTGAATGCTTAAAGGTTAGACGTGGAGGACAAGGTAAGCCTGGAAGAAAACGTCCTGTTTTATTCCCTAAGATTGTATTCTTATATGATAAGGATTTACATGGTCCTGGTTGTATAAATGAAGACTTATTTGAAGAAGGATTATTAACTTCATCAAAGACAATGTATCCTGATTGGTTAAGCTTAACAGGAGAAGGATATGTACCTTCTATGTATAAAAAATATGGTGCTGTAATATCACCAATGGGTTGTCGTGCTTTCTTATCACCTTATTATGAGCGTGGTGGATTTGAACCAGCTGATGAGGATGATAAGCCAGTATTTGTTGGAAGATTTAATATTGGTGCGATTTCTTTACATTTACCAATGATTTTAGCTAAAGCTAGAAAAGAATCAAAAGATTTTTATGAAGTCTTAGATTATTATTTAGAAATGATTAGACAAATTCATTGCAGAACATATGATTATTTAGGTGAAATGCGTGCATCTACAAACCCACTTGCTTATTGCCAAGGAGGTTTCTATGGTGGAAATTTACAACCTTCTGATAAGATTAAACCATTGTTAAAGGCTGCAACTGCATCATTTGGTTTTACTGCATTAAATGAATTACAAGAATTATATAATGGTAAATCTATTGCTGAAGATGGTCAATTTGCTTTAGAGGTAATGGAACATATCAATAATAAGATTTTAGAATATAAGCATGAAGATAATCATTTATATGCTATTTATGGAACACCAGCTGAAAGCTTATGCGGAACACAAATAACACAATTTAGAAAAAAATATGGTATCGTTGAAAATGTTTCTGATAGACCATATGTATCAAATTCATTCCATTGCCATGTAACAGAAGAAATTTCACCAATTGAAAAGCAAGATAAAGAAAAGAGATTCTGGAATCTAGCAAATGGTGGAAAGATTCAATATGTTAAATATCCAATTGATTACAATATTGATGCTATAAGAAGCTTAATTAGAAGAGCTATGGATTTAGGCTTCTATGAAGGCGTAAATTTAAGTTTAGCATATTGTGAGGATTGTGGACATCAAGAATTAGCTATGGATGTTTGTCCAAAATGTGGAAGCAAGAATTTAACTAAAATTGAAAGAATGAATGGCTATTTATCTTATTCAAGAGTTAATGGTGATACTCGTTTAAATTCTGCAAAGATGGCTGAGATTGCAGAAAGGAAGAGTATGTAAGCAATGCGTTATCATAATATAACAAAAGACGATATGCTAAATGGCTCAGGACTTCGTGTTGTTTTATGGGTTGCAGGCTGTGGACATCACTGCCCATATTGTCAAAATCCTGTAACACATGATGTAAATGGTGGCATTGAATTTGATGATGCTGCTAAAGAAGAAATCTTTGAAGAATTAAGAAAAGATTATGTTTCAGGAATAACATTTAGTGGAGGAGATCCTCTTCATCCAGTTAATGTAAATCAAATAGGTGAATTAATAGCAGATATTAATGCTAAATTCCCTAATAAAACAAAATGGTTATACACAGGCTATACATATGAACAAATTTCATCTTTACCATTTATTTCAATGCTTGATGTTATTTGTGATGGCCGTTTTGAAATTGATAAATTTGATCCTAAGCTTCACTGGGTAGGAAGCTCTAATCAAAGAGTAATTGATATAAAAGCTACTAAGCGTGAAGGAAGAATAGTTTTATATGAGGATGGTTCAGTTAGATGAGTGAAGCTAAAAGAATAGCGAGATTTGAAATTGTTTCATTTGAACAATTTAAATCTTCATTTGATAATTTAAGTGAAGTAGAAATTAAAAATATATATGATAATTTAAAATTACCAAAAAGAGCAACAAAAGGCTCTGCAGGCTATGATTTTTATGCACCATTTAAAATTACTTTAAAGCCAGGTGAAACAGTTAAGGTTCCTACAGGCATTAGAGCCTATATGGAATTAAATTGGGTATTAAAATTATATCCTAGATCAGGATTAGGATTTAAATATAGACTTCAATTAAATAATACAGTAGGTATTATTGATTCAGATTATTATTATTCTGATAATGAAGGTCATATATTTGCTAAAATAACTAATGATTCAAATGAAGGAAAAACAGTAGAAATAGAAGCTGGTACAGGCTTCATGCAAGGAATCTTTGTAGAATATGGAATCACATTTGATGATGATGCATCAGAAATAAGAAATGGTGGATTTGGTTCTACAACTAAAAAATAAAATTTTCCTAAAATGATTAGATAAAATAGGGGAAGGGAGTAAGCGAAAAGCTTACTCCTTTTCTCTTGTTTATAAAACTGATAAGATGATATTTTATTGATATATTTTAGATGAAAAATAATTCATCTAAAATATTGTTATACTTTTACCTTTAATAATTTAATTATTATGTTATATTATAATTGGAGTTGATTAAAATGACATTTAATGTAATAAGACCTGAATTTAAAAATAAAGATTATAATATTTTAGAGTTTGGTGCTAAATCAAGTTATGATTTTAATAATAGAATAGCTATTCAAAACGCAATTGATGAATGCACAAAAAATGGTGGTGGAAGAGTAATTATTCCAAATGGCTTTTTTAAGACAGGCCCAATCACTTTAAAATCTAATGTTAATTTATATTTAGAAGCTGGAGCTTATTTAAGCTTTTTAAAATCAGAAGAAGAATATCCTTTAATATTTACTGAATATGAAGGTATTAAAAAAATAAGATGCATATCTCCTATTAATGCTAAAGATCAAGAAAATATCGCAATTACAGGAAGTGGAGTAATTGATGGTAATGGTCATTTATGGAGAGGTATTAAAAAATTTAAAGTTACAGATAAAATGTGGGACCGCTTATTAAAGGAAAGCCAATATATTTATGAAACTAAAGAATCTAAAATTTGGTGTCCTACAAAAACATATTATGATGGTTTATTTAAAGGAGAACCTGATTATAGCCTACCTAATGCCTTAGAAATAGCCCAAGAAAATTGGGATATGTATAGACCTGTAATGGTATCTATAATTAATTGTGATAAGGTATTAATTGATGGTGTAACCTTAATGAATTCACCAGCTTGGAATATTCATCCATTATATTGTACAAATTTCACATTAAGCAATGCTAAAGTTAAAAATACAGCATATGCTCAAAATGGAGATGGCTTAGATTTAGAATCTTCAAAAAATTGTGAAATAGTTAATACAGAATTTTCTGTAGGTGATGATGGTATTTGTATTAAATCAGGTAAAAATCGGATAGCACGTCAAAAGAAAATACCAACAGAAAATGTTTGGATTCATGGCTGTAAGGTGTTAGATGCTCATGGAGGATTCGTTGTAGGCTCTGAAATGAGTAGAGGAGTTAAGAATATTTTAATTGAAGATTGTATCTTTGCTGGTACTGATATAGGTATTAGATTTAAATCAGCTATGGGCCGCGGTGGCATTGTTGAAGATATTACAATCAAAAATATTCAAATGTCACGTATTATAGGTGAGGCAATGATATTTACAATGGGATATAAATTAATTAGTATTGAAGATACTAATGAAGGTAAAGTTACAGTAAATGCTGATGATGTACCTGAATTTAAAAATATTTATATTGAAAATATTCATTGTGATTCATCTAAGGTTGTATTAAAAATAGAGGGTCTACCAGAAAAGAAGATTCATGATATTTATATTAAGGATTCTTTCTTCGAAGGAGAAAAAGAATTCTCATTAAGCTTATGCGAAAATATTAAATTAATTAATACAACTATTAATAATAAATATTATAAAGAAGAAACGTTAAATAATTAATATTGAAAAAATCACCCTTAATAACTATAATTAGGAAAAAGGGGGATTTTTTATGGGTTTTTGTGAATGGTTCGATAAGCAGGATAAGACAATTAAAATCGTTTTGTTAATTCCATTTTGGGGTTGGATTTTTAGTTTTCTTTATAGATTAGATAAATTCATATCTAATAGAGATGTTGCCTCATTAATTGGCTGGATATTAGCACTTGTTATTGGCTTTATCGTTTCTATTATCGACTTAATTACTATCGCAACAGAAGGAAAAATTATGTTTTTGGTTTCTGGTGGTGAAAATTTCGGTATTAACGGTACTGTAGATTCTTTTAATGAAGAAGAAAAATCAAAAGAAGAAGATAAAAAAGAAAACGAATAACAATTAAAAGACCAGAGCTTCTGGTCTTTTAATTTATCATATTTGAAAACGATAATATGATGTTATATAATAAAGGCTGTGAGGTATACGATAATGGCTTTTTATGACGTAATAAAATACAATGGCAATGGTATAGATTGGTTAATCTATAAGCATTCTGTAGATGAATTTAATAATAATTCAAGATTAATTGTTTCTACAGGACAAGTTGCAATAATAGTTCACAATGGAAAAATTGAAAAGATTTGTGAAGAAGGAACTTTTAAAATTAATTCTGAATTTTTACCTTTCTTAAAGGGCTTTACTAAAGCCTTCTTTGGTGGTAAAAATGCATATCCAATTGAAATTTATTTCATTAATAAAAGAATTAAATTAGATATGCTATGGGGTACAAGTGATCCAATTAAATTACTTGATCCTAAATATCAAATTCAAATCAATGTTAGA
>JAEEGL017445363.1_pt1 | contig 14031 bp, 8 predicted proteins | sample 9134231 | NCBI WGS metagenome assembly JAEEGL01 (sample SAMN16246548, study PRJNA631951) | gut metagenome | biome: gut microbiome; feature: rumen; material: fiber-attached | host: Bos | place: Iran: Karaj | collected 2018-10
AAGGGTGTGAGCGCCAAGGTGATCACCGCTGCCATCCTGGCTGGTGACAGCTACCCCTCAACGCCCATCGGCATTAACCTGCCTAACAGCAACTGGATCCGTGCCGCCCATGGTTCCAAGTCGGTTTCTATCGACAATATCACCGACGCTTACAACAAGGTCGCTGCCGGTACAGGTTTCAACGAGGAGTTTGCCTACAGCAACGTCGAGGTGGAACTGATGAAGAAATATCTCGACATCGCCGACGCCCTGCACACCGACCTTCACGAGTGCCTCGGACACGCTTCGGGCCAACTGCTGCCCGGTGTTGACCAGGATGCTCTCAAGGCCTATGGTTCCTCGCTCGAGGAAGGCCGTGCCGACCTGTTCGCCCTGTATTACCTTGCCGATTCCAAGCTCGTCGAGTTGGGCATCTTCCCCAACATGGATACCTACAAGGCCGAGTACTACAAGTACATCATGAACGGTCTGATGACTCAGCTCACCCGCATCGAGCCGGGCAAGGACATTGAGGAGGCTCACATGCGCAACCGCAAGTTCATCAGCGAGTGGTGCTACCAGCATGGCAAGAAGGACAACGTTATCGAGTATGTGAAGCGCGATGGTAAGACCTATATCCGCGTTAACGACTATGAGAAACTGCGCGGCTTGTTTGCCCAGCTTCTTGCTGAGGTACAGCGCATCAAGAGCGAAGGTGACTACGAAGCTGGTCGTCAGCTCGTCGAGACCTATGGTGTGAAGGTAGATCCCGCTATCCACAAGGAAGTACTCAAGCGTTATGAGGGACTGAATATTGCCCCGTATAAGGGTTTTGTCAACCCCATCTACACCCCGGTCTATGACAAGTACGGCAAGCTCACCGACATCAAGGTGACTTACACTGAGGGTTACATTGACCAGATGCTCCGCTACGGCCAGGACTACTCTCCCCTCACCCATTAATCAGCGTTAAGGGAGACTCCTAATAACAGCGAGGAGGCAGCCACCACAACGGCTAGCCTCCTCGTTTCATTTACAGATAGATGGGTCGAAAATTGCAAGTGTGTCATTTTTACATTATTTTTGCGACAAGAATCCCTAATAACTAGCGTGAACTCATGATAATTATTCACTAAGAATCAGCGCGTTAGCAATTCCCCCACTAAGATTAGAGGGGGATGCCCGAAGGGCAGGGGTGTTGATGTTACCGCGACGATGCATGCCTTCTATAGCATCAACGCCCCCCAGCCCCCTCTTATCCAAGAGGGGGAGCTGAGTATCTGTAGTATATTTTCATCGAAATCACTAATAACTAACGTAAAATGAAACATCTGATAATGACTTGCCTGATGGCTGCAACCCTTGTGGTCACGGCAATGGCGCAAGTGCCAAGGGCCGATTACAGGGTTGTGCCTTTGCCCGACGTGATAAACGGCATCAAGAGCGCTGACTTCAAACTGACGGACCAGTGTTTAATCAATTATCCCACAGGAAACCGCGACATGGAGCGAAATGCCTCTATGCTGAGCGGGTATATCGAGGACCTGACGGGGATGCATCTGAGCACACGCCCCACCCTAGCCAACAAGGACCGCACGGGCAACATCTCGATGTTCCTTGATCCCAAAATCGGCAACGGTGAGGCTTATAACATCGTGGTTACTCCCCGAGGAGTCGAAATCAGTGCCAGTACCCCTGCAGGCATCTTCTATGGCATTCAGGTGTTGCGCAAGTCCTTGCCTGTTGGAGCCTTTCCTGTGGTAAATCTGCCAGCGGCCCAGGTGGCAGGAAGTCCGCGATTTGGCTATCGTGGCATGCACTTGGACTGTGTGCGCCATTTCTTCGGCGTAGAGACGGTGAAACGTTATCTCGATATTATGGCCTTGCACGGCATGAACCGCCTTCACTGGCACTTGACTGACGACCAAGGCTGGCGTGTCGAAATCAAGAAGTACCCCCGCTTAACCGAAGTCGGAGGTTGGCGTAATGGCACCACACTGGGCCACAACTCTCCAGTTAATGATGGCATACGCTACGGCGGCTACTTCACTCAGGATGAAATCCGAGATATCGTGCGTTACGCTGCCGACCGCTACATTACCATTATTCCTGAAATCGACATGCCTGGCCATATGGTAGCAGCACTGACGGCTTATCCCGAATTAGGCTGCACGGGTGGCCCTTACGAGGTGTGGGGCATGTGGGGCGTGCATGACGATATCCTCTGCGTGGGCAAAGACCATACGATTCAGTTTGTGAAGGATGTTTTAGATGAGGTGATTCAGTTGTTCCCCAGCGATTATATCCACATCGGAGGCGATGAGTCACCCCGCATGCGTTGGCAAGACTGCCCCAGATGCCAACAACGCATCAAGGACGTAGGCATCCGTGCCGAAGGGAAAAAGAGCGCCGAAGCCCTGTTGCAGGGATGGTTCACCACACAGATTCAGCAGTATCTTGTCGGGAAAGGCAAACGCATCATCGGATGGGACGAACTGCTAGGCTGCGAGGTTGACACCTCTGCCACCATCATGTCATGGAGGGGAGCAGAACCTGGTGCCCAGGGAGCCCTGCAGGGACACGACGTGATCATGACCCCCGTGGGACCTCTATATTTTGACTATTACCAAACTGATAAAACATGGAATGAGCCTACAGCCTTCGGTGGCTGTAATACACTCAAGATGGTTTATGACTTTGAGCCCGTAACCGATAAGTTGCCTGCCGACAAGCGCCAACACATCCTGGGTGCTCAAGCCAACCTCTGGACAGAGTATGTCACCTGTGAGCCACAGATCCAGTATCAAGTGCTTCCCCGCATGGCAGCGTTGGCCGAATTACTTTGGCTCCAGCCTGAGAATAAAGACTATCAGGATTTCAAGGCACGTCTGCCCCGCTTAGTAGAAATTTACAAGCATTACAACTGGACATATCGGGCCAAGAGTCTTATCCTGGAAAACGAAGACAAGGCACAGGACTAAAACCACATCCCCCCAAAAAACAAAATTCCCACCGTGAGCCAATTCTCAACGGTGGGAATTCTCTATAATTATATCACCAAATTATCCTCCAGACTGCAGGAAGAACGGCAACAGACTCTCCAAGCAGATAATGGCAATACCTGCGACATAACCCGCAAGAGCCAGCAGTGAAATCTTCTTTACATACCAGAAGAACGGAATCTTCTCAATGCCCATAGCCACAACACCAGCGGCCGAACCGATAATCAGCAGAGAACCGCCCACACCAGCGCAGAAGGTCAATAAGTGCCAGAACAGGCCATCCTCAACAAAGGTGAGCAGATAGGGGTCAGTGGTTCCTGCAGGAGCCATGCTCTCAAACATCTTGATACAAGCCGATACCAGGGGCACGTTATCAACAATGGATGAAAGGACACCAATGATTGAGGTCATCAATACCGGTTGATGGATGTTGGTGTTCATATCGTCGGCAAGCGTGTTCAGGACACCCACCTCGGACAGCGCCGACACGGCCATCAGAATGCCCAAGAAAAACAGGATGGTAGGCATATCAATCGTGTGGAGTGCAGACGAAACGCGGCCACCCATCTTGGAGTCAATCTTGAAACGTTTTACCCAAATCTCGGTCACACCCCAGATGACACCCAGCGAAAGCATGATGCCCATAAAGGGGGGCAGGCCCGTAATAGTCTTGAAAATAGGAACGAACAGCAGTCCCGAGACACCGATAATGAGCATTGCCTTGCTCAAGTGGGGATGGCGCTCATGCAGGCCTGGATTCTTGTCTGCCATTGTGGTGATAGTCTGCATCTTACCTTCCTTGATAAAGTATTGAGCGATGAACACAGGCACCACCATGGCGATGATGCTGGGAATAAGCAGATTAATTATCAGACCGACAGATGTCACTTTCTCATCCATCCACAACATAATGGTTGTAACATCACCGATAGGTGAGAATGCACCACCAGCGTTAGCGGCTATCACGATGAGTCCGGCAAACAGCCAGCGGTCTTTCTGATCACTGAGCAGACGACGCAACATCATCACCATAATAATAGTGGTGGTCATGTTGTCCAATACAGCCGACATCACGAATGACAGTGTACAAAGGATCCACAGCAAGTGGCGCTTGCTCTTGGCATGTATGTTCTCAGTGATAAAAGAAAAGCCTCCGTAACGGTCAATGATTTCCACAATGGTCATTGCGCCAATGAGAAAGACCACAATCTCACACGTGTCGCCCAATTGTGTCACGATGCCCTCATGAATATGGGGATTGTTCCCAAACAGGGCATACAATGACCACAGAATGCCACACGTGAGCAATGCAAATGTAGCTTTATTGATGTGGAGAGGATGTTCCAATGCAATCAGCACATAGCCAATCACAAAGACGACAATCATCGCGGTAATCATCACCTGCAAGAATTAAGTTACTTGTGATTTGTTGTTCTTAAACGAGTTACCTGAGCCTGTCGGCGTCACGCAGTTTCTTTTTGTCATTAGACATCGACTTGTGGGCCAGCATCATAAAAATGATGGAAAGTATCGGTAATATCAGATACCACTGCCACGAAACAGTCCAACCCTCACGGTTGCCAATAACGAAGGCCTGAACACAAATGGCGATCAGCATGGCTATACCGATGATGATGTCAACAAAGCAGACTGTCATTTGGCGTTGAAGATTCTTATACAAGAAAATGTCAATGATAGCCAGGAAAGAAATTAAAATGATTAACGTGATCAACAGGGGGTTGATGTGCATATGACCTGCCCTGCCACTCTCGAGAGCACCATAAAGAACAGTCTTGTCGGCCAAATCAAACGACAATGCAGGGAAAAAGGCAAACACGATCATTAAAATCACTGCGAGAAGCAGGTAAACAGATTGAATGCGCTGAATAACCATAATTACTTTATTGCTTTAATTAATTTTCGGCAAAATTACGGAAATATTTCTATAATCCGAATAAATCGATGAGAAAATTCGATTATAAGTGCATTTATTGTTATTTTTGCATGAAATTTGCTATTTCACCGTTGAAAAGAGATAACGACACGAGATCATTATGACCAAGCAAGAAATAGAGAATTCATATCGTCAAGCCTCGCAATGTATCGATGATGCCGAAATCAAGGATGCTTTCAGCCTGATTTCGTCATTAGTCGCAGAATCAGGGCGTGCAAGCCTGAACGATGAACTCGAACGGCTGAATATGTCCTATACGTTTATGCTCAAGTATCTAGAGCAAGGCGTAATGGACCCTCAGCGCGATGATATCCTGTTAAATTTACGTCAATCGTTATATTTGCTCAACGACCAATGCTATATCGGGCTGATGGAGCCTTCCAGCCCAGAAGTTTTCTATGCACGTCGACGTGAATTGGCAAACACTACGCTCATTGGCATTGTAGAGGAGTACCGTGAGGAGTTAAAGAATCTGACACTCATGCAAACGGTTCCCGAGCAGCAGCGTGACAGTCATGCCATTTTGTCACGGCTACACCAAGTGGAAGAATTAGAAACCAAGCTCTTCAATCGGGTTTGGTCTTCATTCCCTCTCTCGAGTGATGAAGCCAACACAATCAAGCTGTGCATCAGCGGTGACATTCTGCCAGTGCACACGCGTTGCCTGCTGGTGGCGGCATTGTTCTTAGGACTCATGAAATTCTATGACGAGACCAAGTTGCTCCTCTTGCTCGAAGCCTACACCATGAGTGACGAACCTCTGGTCCAGTTGAGGGCTTTGACGTGTGCCATGTTAACGTTGCTTAGCCACAAGAAACGTACCGCCTCGTCCCGCTCTATCCATTCCCGCATCGAAGCCTTACACGAGATGGAAGAATTCAAGCATGATGTGTGGAGTATCCAGGTACAGCTGGCCCGCTCACGCAACACTGAGAATATCAAGAAACGGGTACGCAACGACCTTATTCCCAACATCATGAAGGTGCGCCCCGATATATTAGACAAACTCAAGGACAAAGATTCCCAAATCGTTGACCTGAGCGATATCGAGGCTAACCCCGAATGGCAACAGTGGCTGGACAACAGCGGAATTACCCGTAAAATCGAGGAGTTCAACGCCATGCAGATTGAGGGCAGCGACGTGTTTATCGCCACCTTTGCCCACTTGAAGACCTTCCCCTTCTTCAAGACCTTGAGCAACTGGTTCCTGCCCTTCTATCCCGCCCACTCGGCTGTAGTGGAAAATCTGGGAGCAGGCAAGATGGCGCTTGCCGAAGTCATCCAGCACGCGCCCTATCTCTGTAATAGCGACAAATATTCGTTCTGCCTGTCATTGGGTGCCCTGCCCGAGTCACAGCGCACTATGATGTCAGCGCAACTGGAAGAACAAGATGCCGCCCTCAACGAGGCTCGCCATGCCGAGTTGCCCGATGACCGACGCAAGCGAGTTGCAATCATTAATTCGTTTGTACAAGACCTCTATCGTTTCTTCAAGTTGTTTTCTCGTCGCCGCGAGTTTACTGCAGTCATGGACAACGTCAACCTCGACATGACCGATTGCTTGCCCTTGTCCACTGTTACACGCGACGCTCACGTGCTTGAACTGCTGGGGGCTCTGTATTTCAAAAACGCCTTCTATGAAGACGCTATCAAGTGTTTCACCCGACTTGAGAGCATGGAGGAGATGACCGATGACCATATCTACCAGAAAATCGGTTTTGCCTATCAGAATGCCAGTGATTATGACAAGGCGTTGACCTATTACGAGCGCTACGAGTTACTGCACGAGGATGATGCGTGGAATGTGCGCCACATTGCTGCATGCCATCGTGCCCTCGGCCATCAGGAGGAAACGCTGAAGTATTATCGCCGTGCCGAAACCCTAACCCCTAACAATGTATCGCTCACACTCACTATAGGCCATGTGCTGCTTGAGCAAAACCAAACGAGCCAAGCCCTGCAGCAGTATTTCAAGGCAGACCTCATGGATAATGCTAAACACCGTGCATGGCGCCCCATTGCCTGGTGCTCTTTCCTGCTGAACGACTATGACCGCGCTCTGGACTACTATGACCGAATTGCCAGGGATGACGAGCCCACAGCCCAAGACATGCTCAACCGAGGTCATGTTTTGTTGTGCAAAGGCAGTACTCAGGAAGCCATCGCCACCTATCGGGAAGCATTGCGACTCATGGATGGTGACAGCAAGAAGTTCCGGACAGCGTTCAAGGGGGACGCCATGGAACTCAGGCGACATGGCGTATCAACCGTAGACCAAGCGCTTGTCCCCGATGCCGTGTGCTCGGCGAAACAAGACTAACATACTATAAAAAGATGATTGACCACAATACAGTACAACAGATACTCGATACCGCCGACATCGTTGACGTGGTAAGCGATTTCGTCGCGCTCAAGCACCGTGGCGCCAACTGGATTGGCTTATGCCCGTTCCACAACGACAGGCGGCCATCGTTCTATGTGTCACGCGCAAAGGGCATCTGCAAGTGCTTTGCCTGTGGCGAAGGCGGCAGTGCGGTCAATTTCATCATGAAGCATGAGCAGCTCAGCTATCCCGAGGCGTTGCGATATTTGGCCCGAAAATACCACATCGAGATCCAGGAAAAAGAACTTACCGATGAGGAAAAACAGGCCCAAAGCGAACGCGAAGCAATGCTCATGCTCAACGAGTGGGCTTGCAGCTATTTCGAGAAACAACTGCATGAGACTCAGATGGGCCAAGATGTGGGTTTGACCTACTTCAGGGAGCGCGGCTTCAACGATGCGACGATCAAGGAGTTCCGGCTAGGTTATTCCAGCGAGGGATACAATGACTTCTATCAGGCAGCAATCGCCCAGGGATTCAATCCCAAATTGCTTTTTGACGTGGGGCTTTGCATCCCTGATGACCGTGGCGGGCATGACCGTTTCCGTGGGCGTGTGATGTTTCCGATCATGAACATCGCCGGCAAAGTCATTGCCTTCGGTGGCAGGACTTTGAGGAAAGACAAAGAAGTGGCCAAGTATGTCAATTCTCCTGAATCCATCATTTATTCCAAGCGTGATGTCATCTACGGCCTGTATCAAGCAAAACGCGAAATCAGCAAGCAGGATAAGTGCTTTATTGTTGAGGGTTATGCCGATGTTATTTCAATGCACCAGGCTGGTTTCAAGAATGTTATAGCATCATCAGGCACAGCGCTCACCGAGGGGCACATTCATGCCATCCGGCGTTTCACGACCAATGTCACCGAAATGTTTGACGGTGATGAGGCCGGCGTAAAGGCTGCCATCCGCGGTGTTGATATGCTGCTCAAGGAAGGCTTGAACATCAAAGTCCTCCCCTTGCCTCCCGAGGACGACCCTGACACCTTTGTGAGGGCGCATAGTTATGTGGAGGTCGAGGACTATATCAAGGAAAACGAAGCCGACTTTATCCATTTTAAGTCGAGTGTTGTCCTCAAGGATGCCCAGAATGACCCAATCAAGCGTACCGCTGCCATTACTGACGTCGTCAAATCGATTGCCATCATTCCTGATGAAATCGCGCGTATGGTTTACGCCAAGGAATGCAGCAACCTGTTCAGCATGGACGAACAGGCCATCTTGCGTCAGATAAAGCACTACCGCAACAAGTTCATTGAGCAATGGCGCAAAGAGCGGCAGCAGCAACAGGCACGTGAGCAACGCCTGGCTCAAGGGGCTAATCCTCCTAGCAATAGTCCTGCGCCTGACGAAATGGCGCCCCCACCCTTGCCTGAAGATTTTCAAGACGATTATTCCCCTCAAGCAGGTCCAGCACCCATTGCTCCCATAACCACTCCTCCATCCCACTCGTCGAGAGCGACTTATGACGTGACGGTACAGGAGCGTGAGGTAATACGTCTCATTATCAATTATGGTATGTGCCATTTAATTGATACGGAATATCAAGACGGATCTGTGGTCCCGACTACGGTTCTCGAATTTATCAACAACGAACTCGAGTACGACAAGATGTCCTTCAGCGACCCCTTGTTTAAGCGTGTGTTTGAGATTTCCAAGCAACAGATCAAGCCATTTTATGCTGATCTGCAACGTTTTAATGATGGCTTGAAGGAGCGGATGGAACAATTCATTACGCAAGAGATGTCTGAAAATAATGATGAAGTGCTTGACGCTCTTGACAGTGCCGCGCTCATCAACGCTCAGGAACGCAAGGAAAATGAGATAAAGTCCAAGGCGGCTTTAAAGGAAATCAATGAGCGACAGGAATATAGAGCCAGCTATCTCCAGCGCGTGCTATGCTCCATCGACGATGATCAAGTGCGGCAATTAGCCTGTGATATGGCAACAGATAACTTGCCGCAGCTGAGCAAGATACACACTCAGTATACAGTAATAGTTGAAGAACGGGACAAACTGATCGATCTTGTCCCTGTGCGCCTTTACAACTGGAAAAATGCCTTGCTTGAGCTCAAAATAAATGAAATCAAGAACAAAATTGCCAAAGCCGATCCCAATGAATTACCTCAGCTGATGAAGGCCCTTCAGGAACAGTATAGTGTGCGGCATAAACTCGCCGCAATTATCGGTGATCGGGTGGTGAATCCCAAGTAAACCGATTAATGTCCGGTACAATTCGTAATAATTTTTTCCTCTTGATTATGTGACTTTTTGGGCAATAATTATTACATTTGCCAAATGATTTGTGCACTTTGTGCCCAGTCATTTAAACCATTACTTTAAGCAAAAATATACAACTTATTGATTATGAAGTTCAAGAATATTATTGCGTTGGCGGTTATTGCCATTGCATCATCTTCATTGCAAGCACAGTCAAACTTGCCAAAAACAGTGGTCGCTGGTCATGAGTTTTATTACTATGAGGCAGGGGCCAATGAAAGCATCTATGACATTGCCGCAAAATTAGGCGTAACTAAGGACTATATCATCAAGAACAATCCTAGTGCTGCCGATGGTGTTGAAAATGGAATGAAGCTTTACTTCCCTGTCGAGAACAGCTCGAACAATATCCAGCAAGCAACCGTTCAACCCATTCAGGCAAGTTCATCTACACAACATGTTGTAGAACAAGGCGAAACATTATACGGCTTGGCCAAACGCTATGGAACTACTGTCGATGAACTGGTTGCTGCCAATCCTGGGACTGAAAATGGCATTAAAATTGGCCAAAAGCTAAATATCCCTGCCTCAGCATCGTCACCATCTGCCAATGCCAACCAGCAGGTACAAGACGCCTTCAGTCACAACACGTCCTCTAATCAGATTGTCATTCCTCAGGGATCAGACCCCGTTTTCCACACGCTGACAGAAGGTGAGAGCATCTACACACTCGCCAAACAATATAACACATCTATTGAAGGGATATTGACAGCCAACCCCGGACTAGAGCCTGCAGAATACACGACTGGCGCTAAGGTGAAGATCGTTCCCAACACCGCTTTGCCTTTTATCTATGAGCGAATGGGACGCCGCAACTACAAGTATGAAGTGAAACGCGGCGAAACTTTTGCCTCGATAGCCGCCGACAACGGCATCACAGAACAAGAACTGAAAGATGCCAACCCAGACTTAAAAAAGGTCAAGAAAGGCAAGACTATCACTCTCCCTAAGCCCGTGAGCGAGCGTGTAACGGGTGAAATGGCTACAATTCCCATCGAAGAGTTGCGTGACTATTATGAACCTCGCATCAATGATTTGTATTCCAGATTGGTTGAAAAGCGACTGGAGAACGAGGTAAATATCGCCATGGTTCTCCCCTTCCAACTCCACAAGAGCGCGCCTCCCAAGCAGGCTTATCTGTACACTGATTTCTATAAAGGCTTCTTGCTTGCGCTTGACAGCGCCAGCCACATTACTGACAAGCATATCAACCTCAAGGTCTATGACACCCAACACAACCTGAATGTCACCGACAGCATTCTTGCCCTTCCTGAACTCAGGGCCATGAACATGATCATCGCCCCCAGCGAGCCCCAGCAACTGGCAAGAATCAACGCCTTCGGCAAGAACAATGGTGTCCCTGTGCTGAACTGCTTCACAACCAAGAACGAGGATTACCTCGACAATCCCTATGTTTACCAGGTCAATACTCCCACCGATGAGATGATGAGTGATGTCATGAGATGGTTCGATGAGCAATTCAAGGGATATAACGTGATTTTCCTGAACGCTGCCAGCGAGAGCAATAAAGAAATGTTTGAGGACATCCGCAAGCACATCAATCATAAGAAGTACTCAACCAGCACCATCAACGTGAATGGCGATCTTAACTATGATGACATCTCCAACCAGATGAACCCTGGTTCAAAATATGTCTTCATCCCTTCATCGGGCGACAAAACCCTGGTCAAGAAGTATATCAAAGCCCTCAAGCAGGTTAAAAATGAGCGCTTTGACTGCGACCTGTCTCTTGTGGCCTATCCCGAGTATGTGCTCTACTTGAAGGATTATCAGACCGACCTCCAAGATGTGGACACCTATATGTTCTCGCGCTTCTTCAACGCCAAGGGTTTCCGCTCACGCGACCTGGAAGCCGCCTATAAAGCCAACTTTGATGGCGAACCCATCCAGGCCACCCCGAACATGGCTATCTATGGCTACGACACTGGCATGTACCTGCTCAAATCTTTAGGCGTCGATGGTATTATCGATGACGAGACGCCCATGTACAAGGGTATCCAGACAAGCTTCCGCTGGGAGCGTGGCGACAACTGGCGCGGTTACACCAACCAGGCCATCGAGATTATTCACTTCTCTCCCGATCACCAAATCACTGTTCATGTGAAATGAGGTGGTTCGCATTCATCTTGACAGCATTCGCTGCCCTGTTAGCCTCGGCTCAAACCCATTACGAGGGAACGATTGCTGTGGGCGGTAAGGCTGGGGCCACACTGTCACGTGTGAACTTCAACCCCACTGTGGAGCAAGTAATGCTGCCAGGCATGACTGCGGGCGTGATGTTCCGTTACATCGAGGAGAAGAACTTCGGTCTAATTGCCGAACTCAACTTAACGAAACGGGGCTGGAAAGAAAAATTTGAAGAATCCGACTATCAATACAGCCACAACTTCACTTATCTCGAATTGCCCATTATGACACACATCTTCTTCGGCAACCAAAGGGTGAAAGGATTTGTCAATTTGGGTCCTGAGATCGAGGTGATGTTAGGCAATCGCATCAGTTCCAATTTTTCCTACCAGGATGCTGCCGAAGACGAATACTTCATCAACGACAACAGGCATATTGAGCAGTTGTCAATGAAAGTGAGCAACAAACTGGATTATGGCATCTGCGCCGGTGCAGGCATGGAGCTCAATCTCAATTCCAAACATTCCCTGCTGCTCGAAGGTCGCTTCTATTATGGCTTGACCGATGTCTTTCCCAACCACAAGACCGACGTCTTTTCGAGCAGCAACTCCATGACAATCTCTGTGACCTTGGGCTATTTTTACCGCTTGAAGTAGTCAATCATTACTGACGAAACAAGGGTTTGGTCATCTTACTGAGTAAATAGGCAAGTAAAATGCAAAGCGGGAACGACAATACTGCTCCTGCGGTATATCCCACGTATTTACTCAGCATGTAGAAACAAATGTTCTCATGGAGCATATATAACTCGAGCGTCAACCCGCCAAGGAAAACAAGAACCGTGTGAATGACGGGCGGACAGTATTTCAATGCCATTGTAATCAGCATCAGAGCAGGAATTGACAGGAAAAAAAACGAAACACATTTCAAACCCAACTGAATCGGAGAGGAAGCAACCACGATAATCAGCATCAGAGCAATCACACCAACAGGGATTATCCACGGGCCCTCGATCCGCTTCTTTTCATAAACCAGGCCTGCAAGGTGTAAACCCATGAAAAATATTGCAAAGCGATTAGACAAAATTTCCAATTCAGGGACATAGGTTCCCAAAAGATAGCCTAGCAGCAAGGCAATAAATGGTACGATGATGGAATATCTATTGCCTAATATCCTGAAATAGAATGGTGCGACAAGATAGCAAAGCAGAATCTGAGTGATAAACCAGAATGTGATGCGGGAATCCAGGATACACAAGCCAGACAAGTCATACAGATAATTGGTAAGACGGAAGCCATGACGATGGACGAATAAGAAAAACGGAACGGCCACAATCAGGTAAGTCGGCAGAATGCGAAACAGTCTCTTTTTATAAAAAGTCGACAGTTGACTGTTCTTTTTCAATGAGAAATAAAGCCCTATAGCCGAAATCAAAAGAAAAAACTCGACTCCGACAAAGCCAAAATCAATAAACCTGACATGGAAAAGCATGATGAGCAGAATCGACACACCCATCAGTTGCTTTCTATAGAGACTGAAATCGAAGAAATCGAAGGATTTCATATATTGTTGAAAATTGTTCTAAATCACACTAACTGATTGACAATTAGTGTAATCAATAAGAATCATGATGAAAACTATCACAAAATTAATGTTAGTTGGACACAAAAACAAATTATCTCGGATTTTGTGTCATCTTGGCCAGTAACATCCTGTTGAAACCTTGCTTTCACAACCTTCCCACATGAACATGTCGCGTTAAATGACAAAAGCACGCCTAATTATTCATTTTTTCCATCCAATACATTATATATAAAAGAATTATTTTTAGTACTTTTGTACGAAATTTTGAAAATCAACTTATTTCAATTAATAATAGTCTAAAAAACAGAAAGTTATGAACATTTCGCACATCGAACACGTGGGAATCGCCGTTACCTCGCTCGAGGAGGCTATCCCTTTCTATGAGAACATGCTGGGCTTCAAGTGCTTTGCCATTGAAGAAGTAGCTGACCAGAAGGTAAGGACCGCCTTTTTCCAGGTAGGTCAGACTAAGATTGAGCTTCTCGAAGCAACCGCTCCCGAGAGCGCTATTGCCAAGTTTATCGAGAAGAACGGTGGCCGCGGCGGCATCCAGCACGTTGCATTTGCTGTTGAGGATGGCGTTCAGAACGCATTGAACGAGGTACAGGAGAAGGGTGGCCGCGTCATCGACGCACAGCCCCGCAAGGGCGCTGAAGGCCTGAACATCGCCTTCCTGCATCCCAAGACCACTTGTGGCGCACT
>JAEEGL012230052.1_pt1 | contig 14030 bp, 8 predicted proteins | sample 9134231 | NCBI WGS metagenome assembly JAEEGL01 (sample SAMN16246548, study PRJNA631951) | gut metagenome | biome: gut microbiome; feature: rumen; material: fiber-attached | host: Bos | place: Iran: Karaj | collected 2018-10
AACCAATAGAGCCGTTAGTTTGAATAAATAGTTTTTCATAAATAGATATTTTAGTTTGTTAATTACTCTTTCTCTTTAATAAGGAATACGGATGCGGCACCGAGGACAAGGAGTACACCGGCTACGACCAGCATACCAGCCTGTACGTGCGCGCATATATATTTAAGGAGTAAACCTCCGCACAGCGCTGCCACAATCTGCGGCACGCAGATTGTACAGTTGAACAAGCCGAGGTAGTATCCCATGTTTCCGCCCTTGATGGCATTCGTCACGATGGTGAACGGCAAAGCCAACATCGCTGCCCACGCTGCGCCAATCAAGGCGTAACTGAGCCAGAGGACGTAGGCATTCGTTACAAAATAGACGGAGATGAAGCCTACCGCGCCGACGAGCAGCGAGATCGCGTACGCGCCCTTGTTGCCAAACCAGTGCTCGAGTTTCGGCAGGAAAGCCGCCCAGAGGAGCGAACCAACCGCCTGTACGCAGAAGACCACGCCAACCCAGTTGCCGGCATTCTGGAACGCTGCGTCAGCGGCGTTGAGACCATCCCAGCCGTAGCAGTTAGCGGCAATAGCGCCATTCGAATAGGTCCACATATACATGAAGGCCGCCCAGCAGAAGAACTGAACCAGACCTACGGTCCAGAATGCTGACGGTGCCTCTTTGAGCAAAGCAATAAAGCCTTTCTCTTCGCCCTCCTCTTCTTTCTTCTTCGAGTCAATGCCGTGGAACTCGGCATATTCCTCCGGGTTCAACTCCTTCACTGTACCGAAGGTATAGAGCGAGCAGAGGATGAGAATCGCCGCGCCCGCGTAGAAGGACCATTTTACCGAATCGGGAATGACACCCTCCGGGGCCTCATTGGCGATGCCGATCCAAGTAAAGAAGATCGGAAAGAGGTAACCTACCACCGATCCGGCGTTACAGAGCGCAGACTGAATAGCGTAAGCCGTACCCTTCTGCTCCTCGTTGACCATATCACCCACCATCATCTTGAAGGGCTGCATGGCGATGTTGATACTTGTATCAAGGAACATAAGGCTGAACAGGCCGAACCACATCGCGGCGTTCAAGCCGAGGAAGACCGATTGCGTAAAGGTGAAGTCTCCGGCATTCGGGAGCAACAACATCACCGCGACCGCGATAAGTGCGCCCACGAGCAAGTAGGGTTTACGGCGACCCAGACGGTTCCAGGTCTTGTCGCTATACTTACCGACCAGCGGCTGCACGATCATACCCATCAACGGCGGGAGAATCCAGAAGAAACTCAGCGTGTGAGGATCTGCGCCCAGGGTTGCAAAAATACGGGAGATATTAGCGCTCTGCAGCGCATAAGCAATCTGTACACCGAAAAATCCAAAACTCAGATTGAAGAGTTGCGTAAAGGATAAATTTCGTTTCTGCATGTTAATTATGGTATTTTGTCAAGTATACTTTACAAATCGGGCACAAAATTACAACATTTTTTTAATATACGCAATAGGTGTATGCATTTTTTTGTAAAAAATGTTACTTTTTTCTTATTAGACGGCTATTTTGTGCGTCCTCGCATGGATGTTGCCCCGGAGAGCAGCGGTCCCCGAAAGGACCCCGAAAAGACCCTGAGCGAAGCTCGAAAACCTCGCACTTACCGCGTACTTATCTCGCACTTATCTCGCACTTATCACGCACTAAATTTTGCACGCTAAACGCTTCTGTATTATATACTACGTATATAATACTATGTGGTTATCGCAAATATGCAATAAAAGTGAAAAGAGATAAGAAAAATTACGTATTTTTTTCAAAAAATCGCGAGGGGTATTGCATATATGAAAAATTATTCGTACTTTTGTAGCCCAAATTGAGAAAGTGAAGGAAAAACACACAATATGGAAGTAACACATGAACAGTTAGTAGGGGCTCTGAGGGAGCATTTTGGTTTTGACACGTTCAAAGGCAATCAGGAAGCGATCATCCGCAATGTGATGGATGGCAATGATACCTTTGTATTGATGCCGACCGGAGGAGGAAAGAGTCTCTGTTACCAATTACCCTCGTTGATCATGGACGGCGTGGCGATCGTTATATCGCCGCTTATTGCGCTGATGAAGAACCAGGTAGATGCGATGCGTAACTACTCGGAAGAACCGGGTGTGGCGCATTTCATCAACTCGAGTCTGAGTCGTCCGGAGATTAATGCGGTGAAGGAGGATGTGCTGAGCGGACGAACGAAGTTGTTGTATTTGGCGCCTGAGAGTTTGCAGAAGAATGAGAACGTGGACTTCCTGCAGGGCGTGAAGATCTCTTTCTACGCCGTGGATGAGGCGCATTGTATCTCGGAATGGGGCCATGATTTCCGTCCGGAGTACAGCCAGATCCGCAGCATGGTTCAGCGCATCGGCAAAGCGCCGATCATCGCCCTGACGGCTACGGCGACACCAAAGGTGCAAAAGGATATCCAGAAGAACCTCGGCATGCCGGACGCGACCGTTTTCAAGTCGAGTTTTAACCGCCCGAATCTGTATTACGAAGTACGGCAGAAGACAGCGGATGTAGATAAGGACCTCGTGCGCTATATACGCGGCATGGAAGGCAAGAGCGGTATCGTGTACTGCCTGGCGCGTAAGGAAGTGGAGGACTTGGCGGAAGTGCTGAAAGTGAACGGCATCTCTGCGCGGCCTTACCATGCCGGCATGGATGCAGCTACCCGAACGGCCAATCAGGATGCGTTCCTGATGGAGGAAGTGCAAGTTATCGTAGCGACCATCGCCTTTGGTATGGGTATCGACAAACCGGACGTACGCTTCGTCGTGCACTACGACATCCCGAAATCGCTGGAAGGCTACTATCAGGAGACGGGCCGCGCGGGTCGAGACGGCGGAGAAGGACAGTGTATCTGTTTCTACAGCCCGGATGACATCGAGCGTCTGCGTCGGTTCCAGAAAGACAAGACGCCCAAAGAGATCGGCATCGGCAACCAGTTGCTGTTCGAGACGCAGAGTTATGCGGAGTCCACGATCTGTCGGCGTAAACTGCTGCTCCACTATTTCGGCGAGGAATATACGGAGGAGAAATGCGGTAACTGCGACAACTGCCGCAAGACCTACAAGCAGGTTGATGCAAGTGAGTTGCTGCAGCTGATCTTAGAGACCATCCAGCAAGTCAAGGAGAAGCAGAAAGCGGAACATATCGTAGATATCCTGCACGGCAACCAGACAGCGGAAGTACTGAGTTACCACCACGAAGAGCTGGAGAATTTCGGTGCGGCGAGCGACGAAGAAGAGAGTACGTTGCACGCGATCATCCGTCAGGCGCTGGTAGCCGGGATGCTGAAGAAAGATGTGGATTCGTACGGCGACCTGAAGCTTACCAAAGACGGCACGAAATTCATCCGCAAGCCCGGTAAATTCGAAGTGCCGATCGAAGTGCAGAATGAAGACGACGATCTGATGGACGGCGCAGCAGCTACCTGCGCGGCGGCGGACGAGGTGTTGTTCGCGATATTAAAGGATATACGCCGTAAGGTAGCGAAGAAGAACGACGTGCCGCCGTTCGTAATCTTCCAAGACCCGAGTCTGGAAGCTATGGCCACCACCTACCCCATCACAATGGAAGAGTTGTTGACCATTCCGGGCGTGGGTGTGGCGAAAGCCAAACGTTACGGCGATGAGTTTCTGCGCGTGATCAAGGAATATGTGGAGGAAAACGAGATCATCCGTCCGGATGACATGCGTATCCGCACCGTAGCCAAGAAATCCACGCGTAAGAAACAGATCATCCAGGCTATCGACCGACGCGTCGATCTGGACGATTTGGCAGAGAGTTGCGGCATGTCGATGGAGGAGATGATGGATGAGTTGGAGGCGATCGTGTTCTCCGGAACGAAGATCAACATCAACTACTTCATACAGGAAGTGCTGGATCCCGACGAGGAGGAAGAGATATACGACTACTTCAAGAATGCCGACGATGATAATATACGCAAGGCGATGGAGGAGCTCGGCGAAGACTACTACGACGAGATGCACGTGCGGTTGGTACGGCTCAAGTTCCATTGCGACTTAGGAAACTAAGTTCGTATATGCTACTCTTCGGGGTACCGGCCCCCTGCCTACGAGTTTTGCCGTACCCCTACGCCAAAACAGGCCCCCTCAGAGTACATATACTCACTAAAAAATGAATAAAGGAACAATTGACTTTATAACGCTTGGATGCTCGAAGAATCTGGTGGATGCAGAGCGGGTGATGCGGCAGTTGGAAGCGGCCGGATGGAAGTGCGTGCATGATGCGGAAGAACCGAAAGGCGAGATTTGCGTGATCAACACCTGCGGTTTTATCGGCGATGCGAAAGAAGAGAGCATACACATGATTCTGCAAATGGCCGAGCGGAAGAAAAAAGGGAAGTTGCGGAAGTTGATCGTGATGGGTTGTCTGAGTGAGCGCTACCGCGCGGAGTTAGAGGCGGAGTTGCCGGAAGTGGACTATTATTTCGGTAAATTTGATTTTCTCAAACTTACCGAAAAGTTGAGAGTTGAGAGTTTAGAGTTTAGAGAAGTTGGAAGTTGTAAGTCTTTTGAACGGCATTTAACAACACCGAAGCACTATGCGTATCTGAAGATATCGGAGGGTTGTAACCGGATGTGCTCGTATTGCGCCATTCCGCTCATTACGGGAAGGCATACCAGTCGGCCGAAAGAGGAGATATTGGCGGAAGTGAAGTGGCTGGTATCGCAAGGCGTGAAGGAACTGAATGTCATCGCGCAGGACTTGAGCAGTTACGGTCTCGACCTTGAGAAACGGCACATGCTGCCGGAACTGATTGATGAGATTGCACAAGTGCCGGGTGTGGAATGGATTCGCCTGCATTACGCCTACCCGACCGATTTTCCGGAGGAGTTGTTAGACGTGATGGCGAAGCACGCGAATGTATGCAAATACCTCGACATCGCCTTGCAGCATTGCACAGATCACATGCTGGGACTGATGCGGCGACATATCACGCAAGCGGAACAGGATGCGCTGATTCGGAAAATACGGGAACGCGTGCCGGGCATATGTATCCGAACGACGCTTTTGGTGGGTCATCCGGGTGAGACAGAAGAAGATTTTGAGGCTTTGAAGGCTTGGGTGAAAACGATGCGGTTTGAGCGGATGGGATGCTTTGCCTACTCGGACGAAGAAGGGACCTACGCGAACAAGCACTATCAAGACGATGTGCCGCAAGAAGTGAAGGAAGCGCGGGCGTCGGAGCTGATGGCTATCCAGCAAGAGATAAGCGGGGAGTTAATGGCGCAGTTTGTGGGCAAGACCGAACGCGTGATCATCGACCGCAAAGACGGCGATTATTGGATCGGCAGGACGCAATATGACAGTCCCGAAGTGGATTGTGAGGTGCTGATAAGTGATCAGCCATCAGTATTCAGTATTCAGCCCGGAGATTTCGTCGAAGTAGAGATTACAAAAGCGGAGGAGTTTGATTTATACGGAAAAATAATACCCTAAGATATCATGTTGACAAAAGATTTAATCAGCCGGATAGCGAGTGCTACCGGTCAAAGCAAGAAACAAGTGGAACACCTGCTGAGCACGCACAATGCCGTGTTGCGCGAGAACATCATGGCAGGCAAAGCAGTGACGCTGCAAGGTTTTGGTGCATTGGAAATCAAGGAACGTGCACCGCGTACCATCGTTCATCCACGGACGGGTGAGCGTACCATCAGTCCGGGTAAGAACCAGTTGGTTTTCCGTCCGGTGGATAACTTGAAAGATGAACTCAAAAAGATCTAAACTATGGCAGAGAAACTTAGTTGGACCGAGTTACGCCGCGTTTTGGCGTCTCGCGCAGGAGTGAGTGAGAAAGAAGCGAACACGTTTCTGAACGCTTTGTACGCTGAGGTCGTAGAGGCTTTGAAAACCGACAAACAAGTAAAAATCAACGGTTTAGGTATCTTCAAGTTACAGGCTGTTGCGCCGCGCAAGAGCGTGAATGTAGCTACCGGAGAAGCCATCACCATCGAGGGATATAACAAGGTTGCTTTTGTGCCCGAAGCGGGTGTGAAAGAGTTGGTGGAGAAAGGAGGAGTCTCACCCCAACCCATCCCTGAAGGGAAGGGAGAAGATTTCGCGGTAGTTGACCCGATTAAGAAATTGGGGTCGCAAGCCGAGGAGATCGTCGATATCTTAGGCGAACTCGGACAAAGTCCGAAGGAGGAAGAAGCACCTGCCAAAGAGCCGAAAGTACCGGAGGTTCCCGAAGTTCCGGAAGAGCCGGTCAAAGAGCCCGAACCCATTCCAGAGCCCGAACCGGTCAAGGAACCGGAGCCTGTCAAAGAGCCGGAGCCCGAACCGGTATTCTATACTCCTCAGCCGCAACCGGCTCCGGAGCCCGCACCGGTGAAGAAAGAGAAGAAGCATCATTTCCTGCGCGACACCCTGATTTGCGTGGTAATCCTGCTGTTGTTGCTGTTAGTCGGATATTTCTTCTTCCGCAGCCAGTTGGGTAATTTGATTGATTCGCTCCTGCCAGGTAAAGCACAAACCGAACAAGTAGCGGCTACGGACAGCATCGTAGAAGAACCTATTTCTGCACCGATTGAGTTGGACGAAGAAGTAGAAGCGGGTGAAGAAGAGTTAACCGAAGCGCAGATATTGGCAGAGTTTCTGGAGGCTTCCGATGAGTTGGAGAATTCCGAAACCTCGGGCGATGCCGTATACGAAGACCTCATCACCATTGAGCCCATGCACGAGGCAAGTCGTCTGACATGGATGTCCAAGCGTTTCTACGGCACAAAAGCCTATTGGCCGTATATCTACGACGCGAACAGAGATCATATTTCTAACCCCAGCAATATCGATGTGGGAACTCCTATCCGCGTGCCGAGACTAACGGAGGCGCAGAAGGATACCACCAGTGCTGCATACTTGCAGTTACTCCAAGAAGCAGAAGCAGCTTGCAAGAAATAATTCGCATAGAAGGTGCGGACACCCACAATCTGAAACATGTGACGGTAGATATACCGCGCAATAAGTTGGTTGTGGTGACGGGTGTGAGCGGCAGCGGCAAGAGTTCGCTGGCGTTCGACACCTTGTATGCGGAGGGTCAGCGGCGCTATGTGGAGAGTCTGAGTGCGTACGCGCGCCAATTCATGGGACGCATGCAGAAACCGGACGTTGAGAAGATAGAAGGTATCCCGCCGGCTATCGCTATCCAGCAGAAAGTGAGTAGTCGCAATCCCCGTTCCACAGTTGGCACTGTGACGGAGATCTACGACTATTTGAAGCTTTTGTACGCGCGCGTAGGTAAGACGTACTCGCCCGTGAGCGGGGAGGAAGTGAAGAGAAACACCATCCGCGATGCGGTCGCGTACATGGAGGCTCAACCGAAAGGAACGCGCTTGTACCTGCTAAGCCCGATCATCCTGCCGGAAGGGCGCACGCTGCAAGAGCAGTTGGCCTTGTGGCAGAGTCAGGGTTTCAGTCGCTTACTCATCGACGGCGACACGGTGCGTCTGGATGCGGAGACCTGGCAAGCGGCGGAGGGACACGACGCGTACCTGTTAGTGGACCGCGTGGTAGTGGACCACGAGCAAGCGACCAGTAACCGCTTTGCAGACAGTGTACAGACCGCGTTTTTTGAGGGGAAGGGTGAATGCCGCATATGGGTCAACAAGCACGAGAAAGTGTTCTCCGAGCGCTTCGAGGCGGACGGGATACAGTTCATCGAACCCAGCGAGCACCTCTTCGACTTCAACAATCCGGTGGGCGCTTGTCCGGAGTGCAAAGGTATCGGCGTAGTGACCGGCATCGATCCGGATCTGGTAGTGCCCGACAAGTCCAAGTCGATATACGAACAGGCGATTGCGTGCTGGCAGGGTGAGAAGATGAAGGAATGGCAGGATGCGCTGGTGATGAATGCCGCGAAGTTCGGATTCCCCATCCACACGCCGTTCTACGCCTTGACGCAAGAGCAGAAACACCTGATATGGACCGGAAACGAATACTTCCGCGGCTTGAACGAGTTCTTCCATGAATTGGAGTCCAAGCAGTACAACCGACTCCAATACAAAGTGCTCTTGGCGCGGTATAAGGGTCGTACGACCTGCCCCGCGTGCCACGGTTTACACCTTCGCAAAGAAGCGAATTACGTGCTCATCAACGGCAAAAATATCCAAGCGCTGTGTACCATGCCGCTATCGGAATTGCAGGAGTGGTTCAAGCATATCGAGTTGACGGATATTGAGCGTCAGACAGCCGAGATCATCCTCGTAGAGATTGACAAACGGCTGCAGTTCATGCAAGATGTGGGTTTGAGTTACCTGACGCTCAACCGAATGAGTAACACCCTGTCGGGCGGCGAGAGTCAACGCATCCAACTGGCCAAGTCCTTAGGCAGCAGTCTTGTGGGGTCGCTATACGTACTGGACGAACCCTCTATCGGACTTCATCCGCGCGACACGGAGCGATTGATCCATGTGCTGAGGGAGTTACGCGACTTAGGCAACACGATCGTGGTGGTGGAGCACGACGAAGATATCATTGCGGCGGCGGATCATATCATCGAGATAGGTCCGAAAGCCGGTCGCTTGGGCGGCGAAGTGGTGTATGAAGGCAAACCGCGGCCGGAACTGTTCACCTATACTATCCCGACGCAACGGCGGCATTGGAACAACTATATTGAGGTGGAAGGGGCGTGCGAGAACAATCTGCAGAACCTGACTGTACGTTTTCCGCTGCACGTGATGACCGTGGTGACGGGTGTGAGCGGTAGCGGCAAATCGAGTCTGGTGAGCAAAGTGCTCTACCCTGCGCTGAAGAAACATTACGGCGGCGTTTTCGCCGAGCACACAGGGGATTTCGGCCAACTGCACGGAAGTCTGCACTTGATGCAAGACATCGAGTTCGTGGACCAGAATCCGTTGAGCCGCTCCAGCCGCAGCAATCCTGTGACTTACCTCAAGGCGTATGACGAGATTCGTCGCCTCTATGCCGAGCAGCCCTTGGCCAAACAGTTGGGCTTGAGTCCTTCGCACTTCTCGTTCAATACCCCGGGCGGGCGTTGCGAGACCTGTCAGGGCGAAGGAACGATCACGATTGAGATGCAGTTCATGGCAGACCTGGTATTGGAATGCGAGCAATGCCACGGAAAGCGGTTCAAACAAGACATCCTGGACGTCCATTATCGCGGCAAGTCGATATACGACATTCTATGTATGACGGTGAATCAAGCGGTGGAGTTCTTCAGCGAAGATCCGGAGTGCGCAAAGATCGTCAAGCGCCTCAAACCGCTGCAAGACGTTGGTATCGGTTATGTGCAGTTAGGACAGAGCAGCAGCACGCTCTCGGGCGGCGAGAGCCAACGCGTGAAGTTAGCGTCGTTCCTGGCCTCCGAAGACAACAAACCGACGATTTTCGTCTTTGACGAACCCACCACGGGTCTGCATCACAAAGATATCGAAGTACTGCTCAATGCCTTGAACCGCCTAATCAGCAAAGGGCACACGGTGATTATTATCGAGCATAACCCGGCGGTGGTTTTGGCGGCCGATCATGTGATCGATTTAGGTCCCGAAGGCGGCACACAGGGCGGACGAATCGTTTGTGCCGGCACGCCGGAAGAAGTCGCTCAATGCAAAGAAAGTTATACTGGCAAGTACCTTGCCGAAATTATAAAATCACAACATGAAAAATTTAAAGTTTGATATGGGGTACCTACCCCGTTGGGGCGTTTTGTTCTTGGATCTGTTACTGTGCACGATCGCTTTTGGGATTAGCGCGTGGATCGGGAGTAGTTATTTTAACTACTCTTCGGACATCCCGCACATCTTACCGCTGGGAAAACAATATCTGGTGATTCTCCTCGTGCAGACCCTCGCTTTCGGTGCCTTTAACACCTTCTCCGGCATCTTGCGTTACTCCACGTTCAACGATATGCTGAAGGTGCTATTGGCGAACTTAACGACCGGCGTTGTGATTGTGCTTTTCAATTATGTGATGAATTGGAGCACTGGACATCATCCGATTTTTAATACACTCGTGGCCATTTATGTGCCGATCGCTTTCGTGCTACTCTTCACGTTGCGCGTAGCCGTGAAGACCTTCGGCGAAGTATTGCAGCAGTACGGCAACAGCAGTCCCCGCGTGCTGATTTTCGGGACCAAATATGCCGGTGTCTCGATAGCCAAGATGTTGCGATCTGCCGGCAATACGCCTTATTGGCCCGTGGGATTCATCTCCGACGGCGAGCATGGTTTCGAAGTAGCCGGTCTGCCGGTTTTGCAACTCAACGAGAAACTCTTCGATTGGATGAAGGCGCGGAAGATTCAACACGTCATTGTCTCGCCGCTTAAAATGCGCGAGATCAATCCGGCCAAGGACTTGCAGATTTTCATTGACCATAATATCCGCATTTTAACGACTCCGTATTTTACCAGTGTAGACAACCCGAACGATATCGACGCGCAACGAATCGGCCGCATTGATGCCATCCGCATCGAGGATCTGTTGGAGCGTCCGGAGATAGAAGTGAACACCGAAAACGTGCGCCAGATTATCCAAGACAAAGTGGTTCTCGTCAGCGGCGCCGCCGGAAGTATCGGTAGCGAATTGGTTCGGCAGATTCAGCAATACAATCCGCAGGTGACGATTCTCTTGGAGATAGCCGAATCGCCGCTGCATGACTTGAGTCTGGACTTGCAGAAACAATTCCCGGAAGCACGGTTTATTCCGGTCATTGCGGACGTACGGGACAAAGAACGTATCGAGCAGATCTTCAGCGAGTTACGTCCGGATGTGGTCTATCATGCGGCTGCCTACAAACATGTGCCGCTTATGGAGAGTTATCCTAACGAAGCCGTGCGCGCCAATGTACTCGGCACGAAGAACATGGCAGACATGGCTGTCAAATACGGAACAGAGCGCTTCGTAATGATCTCCACCGACAAGGCTGTCAACCCGACGAACATCATGGGTGCCAGCAAACGTATCGCGGAGATTTACGTACAATCGCTATTCCATAAACTACAAAAGAAAGACCCGAATTGCACCAAGTTCATCACCACGCGTTTCGGTAATGTGCTCGGCAGTAACGGTTCTGTCATTCCGTATTTCCGCAAACAGATTGCAGCCGGAGGCCCCGTCACCGTAACGCATCCGGAAATCATTCGCTATTTCATGACCATTCCGGAAGCTTGTACGCTCGTCATGGAAGCCAGCACGTTGGGCAACGGCGGAGAGATCTTCGTGTTCGACATGGGCAAACCGGTGAAGATCCTGGACCTCGCGCGAAACATGATCCGTCTGGCCGGATACACGCCGGAGAAAGACATACCTATCGTATTCACGGGCCTGCGACCGGGCGAGAAGTTATACGAAGAGTTGTTGAACCAAAAAGAACTCACGCTCCCCACCAGCAACAGCAAGATCATGATTGCCCGCGTACGCGAGTTCGACTATAACGAAGTAAGCCAACTCATCGACCATCTCATCGAGACGAGTCACCAGGACAAGTCCTTTACCACCGTCAAGATGATGAAAGAACTGGTACCGGAGTATATCAGCAAGAACTCTATCTACGAGCAACTTGACCCGAAATGATGCAAAACGCGCTGATTGCACATAGTTATCTGATCGGATTGCTGAGTTTTATCCTCGGCGCACTTTTCATGCCTGTGGTCGTTCGCGTAGCGAAGGCGAAAGGCTTTGTCGTGCGACCGAACAAACGCATGAGCCATGACGGAGCAATACCCAATATCGGCGGGTTGAATATCTGCTTCACGTTCATGCTGACCTATCTGCTGTGCACGCCGATGGAGCAAAATCCGTTCTTCTTGATCGGCTTGTTCATCATCATGGTGGTCGGCTTCACAGACGATGTGTTGGTGTTACGCCCCGCAGCAAAACTATTGGGTGAGACCCTCGCCGGCCTTGCGCTGATTGGTTTTGCGGACATTCGTATCACCCACCTGCACGGAATTTTCGGCATCACCGAGATAGGCGTCATTCCGAGTTATATCCTCTCGCTCTGTATCCTGCTGGCCATCATCAACGCCATCAACCTCATCGACGGCATCGACGGTTTAGCCAGCGGTTTAGGCATTCTGTATTGCTTATTCTTCGCTGCCTACTTCGGTCTGGCGAATGAAACCGGTTGGTCCAATATGGCGATAGCGATGATCGGTGTTCTGGCGGTGTTCTTCATCTATAATGTCTTCGGCAAACGGGATAAGATCTTCATGGGCGATTCAGGCAGTCTGCTGTTGGGTTATCTGCTCACGGCTTTTGTCTTCCGTTTCTGCGAGATCAACGCCTACCATATCGTCCCCGAAGCCTTGCATATGAGTGCCGCGCCGGCTGTAGCCGTTTGTGTACTGACCGTTCCGCTTTTCGATGCCTTCCGCGTCAGCCTCACGCGTATCAAACAACGCCGGCCAATCTTCGAACCCGACAAGAACCACATTCATCATTTGTTGGTTCGCACGGGTCTGAACCATATCCAGACGACTTGCGTATTACTCAGCGCCAGTGTGCTCTTTATCGGATTGGGTATCCTCGGACGGAATTGGAACAACTGGCTGCTTTTACTGGCCGATTTCGGCTTAGCGACTATACTGACCCTGCTCCTTTGGAGAGTTATTAACCGTCAAATCGTTCGTGCGCATGCTGACCATTGATCACGTAAGTATGGAGTTCTCGGCGCGTCCCGTGCTGGACGACATCACTTTCCTTATCAACCGTAAGGAACGTGTAGCGCTGGTGGGCAAGAACGGAGCGGGCAAAACGACCCTTCTGCGACTCATCGCAGGGGAGTACCAACCGACCAGCGGACGCATTGCCCGCGAAGCGGACATGACGATCGGCTATCTGCCGCAAGTCATGCTCTTCCATGACGACCGAACGCTGCGCGAAGAAGTGATGACTGTTTTCGCGGGCGAAGACGAGGCGCGGTTTATTGCCGAGATGGATCGGACGATTATCGGTCTTGGCTTCGAGCGCAAAGACTTTGAAAGACCCTGCTCCGAATTCTCCGGCGGATGGCGAATGCGTATAGAGTTAGCCAAGATTCTCTTGCGTCATCCGGACTTATTGCTCCTCGACGAGCCAACCAACCACCTCGATATCGAGTCTATCCAATGGTTGGAAGACTTCCTCAAAGCCAGCCCATCGGCCGTACTCATGGTAAGTCACGACAGGGCATTCATCGATAATGTGTGCGGGCGAACCATAGAAATAACACTCGGACGAATATATGATTACAATGTTAATTATACTCGTTTTGTGGCGTTACGTAAAGAAAGGCACGAACAACAAGTGAGGGCGTACCAGAACCAGCAGAAGATGATTCAGGACACCGAAGAGTTCATCGAGCGTTTCCGCTACAAAGCGACCAAAGCCGTACAAGTGCAGAGTCGTATCAAGCAACTCGAGAAACTCGAACGACTGGAAGTGGACCTCGAAGACACCTCACGCCTCAACCTCCGTTTTCCGCCTGCCCCGCGCAGCGGAGACTTCCCGCTCATCATCGAAGACTTGCGCAAGGATTTCGGTTCGCACAACGTCTTCCATGATGTGAATTTCACCATCCGTCGCGGCGAGAAAGTGGCCTTCGTCGGCAAGAACGGCGAAGGAAAAACGACGCTCGTCAAGTGTATCATGGGCCAACTCGACTACTTGGGTAACCTCAAAATAGGTCATAACGTCAAAATAGGTTATTTTGCCCAGAACCAAGCGGCGCTGCTGGACGAAGACAAGACCGTCTTTGAAACGATCGACTATGTGGCAGTAGGAGATATCCGCACAAAGATTCGCGACATCCTCGGCGCCTTTATGTTCGGCGGCGAAGCGTCCGACAAGAAAGTCAAAGTGCTCTCCGGCGGCGAGAGAAGCCGCTTGGCGATGATTCGTCTGCTGCTCGAGCCATGCAACCTGCTCATCCTCGACGAGCCGACTAACCACCTCGACATGCAATCCAAAGATGTACTCAAAGCTGCGCTACAGGCCTTCGACGGCACACTCATATGCGTCAGCCATGACCGCGATTTCCTCAACGGACT
>JAEEGL012430580.1_pt1 | contig 14030 bp, 10 predicted proteins | sample 9134231 | NCBI WGS metagenome assembly JAEEGL01 (sample SAMN16246548, study PRJNA631951) | gut metagenome | biome: gut microbiome; feature: rumen; material: fiber-attached | host: Bos | place: Iran: Karaj | collected 2018-10
AATGAATCTGACCGCCGCTTCGGAATACGGATAGCTTTTAGAGAGCCCCTGCATGAGCATATCGTCGGAGATCACGACGCCGTCAAAGCGGAGCTCCTGGCGCAGTATGCCGGTAAGGATCGGATACGACATGCTCGCGATGTCCGTTTCGTCGAGAGCGGGGTAGAGTATGTGCGCCGCCATAACGCAGTCCGCGCCGTTTTCCGCCGCACAGCCGAAAGCCGCGATATCGTATGAATAAAGCTCCTCGCGGCTCTTGTTCACAACGGGCGTCACGTGATGGGAATCCTCCGTCGTGCCTCCGTGCCCGGGAAAATGCTTTGCGCAGGCCGCGCAGCCGCCGTCGTGCAGACCGTCGATCATCGCTTTGCCTATGCTGTTTACGGTCTCAAGATCCCCGGAGATCATGCGCCTTCCTATCGCGGTGGAGAGCGGATCGGGCGAAACGTCGAATACGGGGGCCAGATCGAGGTTTATCCCGCAGGAGAGGAGCGTTTCACCCACCCGGGCGAATATCTCCCGAGCCTCCTTTGGCGAGCCTTTGCCGAGCTCAAACGGAGCAGGCAGCGCGGGATCCCATTTGAACCTCACCACGCTTCCGCCCTCAACGTCGGCGGCGTAAAGCCTGCCGATGGAGCAGGGATAAAGCTCATCAAAGGCGTTAACCCTTGCGCGGGCGGTGTCAAAGCCGCCGGAACCGTCCGATTTATCGACGTTGTCACCGTAAAACATGATATTGCCCACGGGGTATTTTCGAATGAGCGCGGCGCCTCCCGAACCCGGAGCGCCCGTTCCCGCAAAGCCGAATAAAAGAAGCTGGCCGATCTTTTCTTCAACGCTCATGCCCGAGATATAGGCCTTAATCTCCGCGTCGGGATCAGGCGTCGGAGCGGGCGTCGGAGTAATAGCAGGCTCGGGAGTCGGAGTAAAAGTCTGCTCGGGCGTCGGCGCCGCGGTCTTTGAGGGCGCCGGATCGGTCGGGACAATAACTCCGGGATCGTTCGCCGCGTCCTTATCTCTTTCGGGCGCCGCGCAGGATAAAAGGCAAAGCGCCGTTATGAACAGCGCCGCCGAAAGGATTATTTTTTTGATCGGTTCCTTAACCATTTACTCTGCTTAAAGCCGCGTCCCCGCCGCCGGAGAAACGCCTGTTGTCAAGATATGAGTTGTCCACGTCGAGAGAAACGACGCCGATGTACTGATAGCTTCCGTAGAACTCCGCCACGACCGAGCTCAAAAAGCCCGTATAGCCGTTCTCGGTGGTGACGTAGTACCATTTGCCGATATGCGTCCAGCCGGTAAAACGGGTGCCCGTAGGCAGCACGGTGATCACGTTCCCGCTGCGCACGCAGGGCTCCGCCCTCAGGTTGGAGGGCGAGGTGACCGCTCCGTCGGTAAGCGTGAACACGCCGTTAGTGGGGGAGGGGAACATCACTATCCTCGAATAATCCATAGTGATATAGCCCGTATGCCCGTTCCAGACAGCGTTGAACCAGCCGGTATCGGTAACGCCGAGGATATCGAGGTGCTCGTTCCGGTTGACGACGCCGATGATATCGAAATTCGCTCCGGGGCCGGTCCTGAAATTGATGTTGTTGGAGGTGCAGACTCCGTACGCCACAACGGGGTAGACCGGCGCGCTCGGGTTATCGGGATCGCTCGGTGAGTTCTCGCAGATGCTGATAATGTCGAAATTGGGGTAGTAGAACTCCAGTATCCGGTGATAATCCCAGCCCATTATATCGGGGTTGGCTCTGATATCCGCGCCCATCTGCGAAAGGCCTATGCCGTGACCGTACCTTGAATAGATGAGGGTATAGCCGTTTTCGGTCTCACGTCCCCAGTACATGGAATAGGGCTGAGAGAAAACGTATTTTTTTGAGGAATAATTATCTCCGCTGCCGTCTATATCCGAAAGCGCGTAGCTTTTCAGCTGAGTTACGGGGCAGTTGAAGGAGAAGCTGAACGTGGTAATGGTCGGCGTGGGCTCGGGAGTTGGCTCCGCGGTGGGGTCGGGGCCGTCCTTTTGCGCCATAAGAAGTTCGACCGTCGCGCCGACGTGCAGCTGGCGCATATTGCGCTCGGTTCCCGGCAGCGGATCGAACGTATAGAGATCGTCGATCGAAACGATGCTCAGGGGTTCGACCTCAAACAGATCGCGCACCTTCAGAAGAATGAAATCGCGGAAGCGGCTGCTGTCGCCCGTTCCGCCGAAGTCGACGTGGATGAGCTCCTTGGAGGTATCGTGCTCGACTTCGATATCGTCGAACACAACTTCAAATCCGCCGTCATAGATGGAGCCTCCGAATATCTGGGAGGGGAGGGCGGTCTCGCCGCCGTTGGAATGACCGTAACAGGTGGGGATGAACGTATCGCAGAACGAAAGCGCTTCGCCGATGACTTCAAGGCAGTACTGCATGGTGGAGAGCCTGTCCTCGCGGTAGCCTCGGTAGGCCTGATACAGCGAGCTCGCCCAGCCGTCCTGAACGTCAAACGGAGCGGAGGGATCCATAAAGTACATGCCGAAAGATTTGGCAGCGACCGCCTGCGCCTTCAGGGCTTCCGGCTGGCTCGCCGGGCTCAGCTCATAACCGATTATGCCGTAGATATAGTACGCCATAGGAACGGTGTTGATCATCAGCAGATTGCCCGAATCGACGGAGAAAGTGAAATTCCCCAGGTATTTGCGGTCGAGCGTATGGGAATTCGCGCAGGAGGTTATCTGAACGTAGCCGGCTTCATAGCTCGAATCGATACGCGTCAGTTCGACAGCCGAGCCCGATGTGAGGATCTCGTTTGTGAGGCGGTTGGTCACCGTTATTACGCCGCCGCCTGCGCTGACCCTGATGGGGATGGGGGAGCCTAAGGAGCTCAAAAGCGGCTCCGTGCGGTCGCTGACGCAGTATCCTCCGTAGAGATCGAGATCCACGCTCGTGGTGGAGCCGATGGTGAGCTTAACCCTTATAACGCTGAAATCGGAATAGACGGAAGGAGCCTTAACTCCCTTCATGCCGAATACGCCCGCCCAGTCGATCGCGGTATCCTCGGGGGATTCAACGTATTCGCCCTCATCAAAAGCGGGCTGCTCCGCGGTCTTTGATAACGCGTTCCCGCCCGAAGGGGCGGCAGCATGCGCCGAAAGTATCGGCAGCATCAGCAGCGATAGCAGCAGCGCCGCCGTCCTTTTCCAAAAGTTCTGTTTAAGCATTTATACTATCCTCCAGTATTCTTTTGACCGCTTCGGCAGCTAAAGTTATTCCGAAAACGGCCGGTACGAAAGGTACGGATGCGGGTGTTGCCCGCTTCATTTCGGGATCGGGCGCCTCTATAACGGGCGCTTTGGGTTCCTCCAGCGACCAGACGACGGGCAGGCTTTTAACGCCGCGCGCTTTCAATTCGCGGCGCATCACCCTTGCAAGCGGATCGATGGAGGTCTTGAACAGATCCCCCGTCCTGACGGCGGTGGGATCGAGCCTGTTGCCCGCGCCCATGGATGAGAATACGGGCTTGCCGAGCCTTTGACATTCGAGTATCAGGGCGATCTTCGCGGTCACGTTATCGACCGCGTCTATCACGACCGAAGCGTCCCCGGGAATGAGCGAGGAGGCGTTCTCGGCGGTAACGAATTCATTTACGGGAGTAACGACGCAGTCGGATACGGCTTCCATGCGCAGCTTTATTGCCTCGACCTTGGGCATGCCTATGGTGGCCTTTTCCGCGCAGAGCTGACGGTTGAGATTGCTGGCCTTTACCGAGGCGGAATCGATCACGGTCACGCGCCCGACTCCGCAGCGGCAGAGCGCGTCGCAGGCGTGCCCGCCGACTCCGCCGACGCCGAAAACGGCGACGTGAGCGCGCGCCAAAACCTCTTCGGCTTCGGCTCCGAGCAGCATCGCGGTGCGGTAAAAACTCTCCTTCATACCATTCCTCCGAACAGGGTGAAACTCCTACATATATATTCTATCACAAAAAATCCCGAAATGCAAGCAAAAAAGGCCTCCCGGCGTTATGGCGGAGCCCGGGGGGGCGAGTGCAAATGCCGGAACGACAAAAAAAGCGGGGCGGATATCCGCGGTATGCGGATCGTGATCCCCGTGATCGCATAATAAAAGCATGATACGGGAAACCGACTCCTGCATCATGCTTTTTTACATTTTCACTCGGTAAGTGAAGCCGAACGCATCCCCGGCGAGCCTTGCTTTAACGAGCAGTATCCTCTTCTGCTTCGGTTCCGGATCACCGGACGGGGATCGCAGGGCGCGCCCAAAACAGTTCCGTTTTTTATTTGACGAGCTCCGTCGAAAGATATCTTCCGCCGCCGTCGGGGAGTATCACAACGATGTTCTTTCCGGCGTTTTCGGGGCGCTTCGCCAGCTCCGCCGCAGCATATGCCGCCGCGCCGGACGAGATCCCGACGAACACGCCGTCGTGCATTGCGATGAGGCGCGCCGTTTCAAAAGCGTCCTCGTCGCGCACGGCTATGACTCCGTCGTAAAGGGAGATATCGAGCGCCTTGGGTACGAAGCCCGCGCCTATGCCCTGGATCCCGTGAGGCCCCGCTATACCGGCCGAAAGCACGGGCGAGCCTGCGGGCTCTACCGCGACTACCGCCACGGCGGGATCGCGCTTTTTCAAGTATCTTCCGGCGCCGGTCAGCGTTCCTCCCGTGCCGACGGAGGCCACGAATACGTCCACCTTCCCGTCGGTATCCTCCCAGATCTCGGGGCCGGTGGTCAGCTCGTGCGCTTCGGGGTTCGCGGGATTCTCGAACTGCGAGGGAATGAAGCTGCCGGGGATCTCTTTTGCAAGCTCGTATGCCTTATCGATCGCGCCGCTCATGCCCAGCGAACCGGCGGTCAGTATCACCTCTGCGCCGTAGGCCTTTATCAGCTTCTGCCTTTCAACGCTCATGGTCTCGGGCATTACTATCTTTACCTTGTATCCGCGGAGCCGCGCCACCATGGCGAGCCCTATGCCCGTATTGCCGGAGGTCGGCTCTATTATGGTCGCGCCGGGCTTTAATAGGCCGCGCTTTTCGGCGTCGTCGATCATGTTCAGCGCGACGCGGTCTTTTATGCTGCCGCCCGGGTTGGCGTATTCGAGCTTTGCCAGGAGCCTTGCGTTGAGCTCCAGCGCGCCTTCAAGCCCCTTCAGCTCCAAAAGAGGCGTATGTCCTATGAGCTGTTCTGCCGATGTGAATATCCTTGCCATGGTCGATCCTTTCTTTATCAGATGATGTAGCACCACGCCGCGTCTTCCCGCGAGGCCGCAGGCTTTTCCTTTTCGGAGGCGTGTTCGCCGTTTTTGAACTGAAGCTCCTGATTCTTGACGCTGACCCGCGTTCCGGGTTCAACGGAGCGCGTTATAAAGGCGTTTGAGCCGATAATGGAATCGTGCCCTATCACCGTGTCTCCGCCGAGTATGGAAGCGCCTGCGTATATGGTCACGTTATCCTCTATGGTGGGGTGGCGCTTCTGCCCGTGCAGGCGCTGCCCGCCGCGCGTTGAGATCGCGCCTATCGTCACGCCCTGATAGATCTTGACGTTGTCGCCTATAACGGTGGTCTCGCCGATGACTATCCCCGTGCCGTGATCGATAAAGAAGTTCCTGCCGATGGAAGCGCCGGGGTGTATGTCGATGCCCGTTTTATTGTGGGCGTATTCGGTCATTATGCGCGGTATGAGCGGTACGTTTCCAAGATAAAGCACGTGTGCAAGGCGCTGCACCGTGGTGGCGTAGAGCCCGGGATAGGAGATGATTATCTCTTCCCGGCTGCCCGCCGCGGGGTCGCCGTCGAACGCCGCGGAAAGATCCTGATCCGCCGCCTCCCTGACTTCCGGCAGCTTCGACAAAAACTCCGCGGTTATGCGCTCCGCCTCGGCGGGAGCCTTCTTTTCATCCGTCCCCGCAAAGCGAAGCGCTATCGCCGTCTGTTCGCTGAGGTGATGCGCGATATCCTCCAAAAGATTCGATATGCTGTTCCTTAAATTGAATATGCGGTAGGTGTGATCGCGGAAAAACCCGGGGAAGACCACCCGAAAGAGCTTTTCTATGAGATCCTCTATGACGGCTCCGTCGGGCTGCGTGAAAAGCTCGAGCCGGTCTATGACGCGGCCGCGGCCGTAATCTTCGAGTATTGTGCGTTCAAGCTCCTGTATCTCTATCTCGAACGCGGGAACGTAGGTCTTTTTTTCGGTCATTATTATCTCCGGTAGGGTTTATGCATGTGTTGAGGACAATATAACATTTTGGCGCGGGAATTGCAATAAAAAAAGCCGCCGGGCACTATGCCCTGCGGCTTTAGCTCATGTTCAATTATCCATAGAGGCTTTTTCGGCCATGCGCTTGTTGAAATCCTTGATGCGCTGATCCTTCGTAAGATAGCGCTTCCTCATCCTGATGGACTTGGGCGTGACCTCAACGAGCTCGTCGTCCCTGATGAACTCAAGACACTGCTCAAGGCTGAAAACGACGGGCGGAGTCAGCCTCAGCGCCTCGTCGCTGCCGGAAGCGCGCGTGTTGGTCATGTGCTTCTTCTTGCAGACGTTGATGGTGATATCCTCGTTCCTCGCGCATTCGCCCACGATCTGTCCCTCATAAACGGGCACGCCCGCCGTCACGAACATCCTGCCGCGATCCTGCGTGTTGAACAGGCCGTAGGCGTTGGTCTCGCCCGTTTCGGAGGCGATGAGCGAACCGGTGAGGCGCTCCTCGATATCGCCGGAATAGGGCGCGTAGCCCTTGAAGATATGGCTCATAACGCCGTTTCCGCGGGTGTCGGTCAAAAGCTCGGAGCGGTAGCCCATGAGGCCGCGCGCGGGTATGTCGAATATGAGGCGAACGCCGCCGCCGTTATCGTTGATCATGTTGGAGAGCACGGCCTTCCTGCGGCCCAGCCCCTCCATAACGGGGCCCATGTAATCTGTCGGAACGTCTATGGTAAGCTCCTCCATCGGCTCCATAAGGCGGCCGTACTGGTCGTGCTTCATAATGACCTTGGGGCGCGATACGGCGAATTCATACCCCTGGCGGCGCATGGTCTCGATGAGTATCGAAAGATGCAGCTCGCCGCGGCCGGAGACCTTGAAAGCCTCGGTCGAATCGGTATCCTCAACGCGCAGGGCGACGTTGGTCTGAACCTCTTTATAGAGGCGCTCGCGCAGGTTGCGGGAGGTGACGTATTTGCCCTCCTTGCCCGCAAAGGGCGAGGAGTTGACCATGAAATACATCGAGAGCGTGGGCTCGTCGATATGCACGAAGGGCAGGGGATCGAAGGCGTTCACGTCGCAGATGGTCTCGCCGATGGAAAGCTCCGAAACGCCGGCTACCGCGATGATATCGCCCGCGGCCACTTCCTCGGCCTCGGTGCGGTGCAGCCCCTCGAAGCGGTAAAGCTTCGTAAGCTTAGCGGGCCTTGAACCGGAGCCGGGCACGCCCACGCATACGGGCAGATTCTTCCTGGCGACGCCGCGCTCAACGCGGCCGATGCCTATCCTGCCGACGTATTCGTCGTAATCGATGGCGGAGATGAGCACCTGCAGGGGCAGGGTCTCGTCGCAGGAAGGAGCGGGAACGGCCGAGATAATGGTGTCGAACAGCGGCTGCATATTGGGCGAAAGCTCATCGGGATCGAGCCCCGAAACACCGTCGCGCGCGGAGGCGTAGACTATGGGGAAATCGCATTGTTCATCGTCCGCGCCGAGCTCGATAAAGAGCGAGAGCGTTTCGTCGGCGACCTCATAGGGCCTTGCGCCGGGGCGGTCGATCTTGTTGATGACGACCACGGGGACCTTCCTCAGCTCCAGCGCCTTGCGCAGCACGAAGCGGGTCTGGGGCATGCAGCCCTCGAACGCGTCGACCATAAGCAGAACGCCGTCCACCATCTTGAGTATGCGTTCCACCTCGCCGCCGAAATCGGCGTGGCCGGGAGTGTCGACTATGTTGATGCGGTAATCCTTATAATTGACCGCCGTGTTCTTTGAAAGTATGGTGATGCCGCGCTCCCTTTCGATATCATTGGAATCCATTACGCGGTCCTGCACGGCCTCGTTCGCGCGGAAAACGCCGCTCTGGCGGAGCAGCTGATCGACGAGGGTAGTCTTGCCGTGATCGACGTGCGCGATTATCGCGATATTCCTTATCTTTTCGTTCATATAAATACCTCTTTGTGAGTAAATCAACAAAGAGGTATTTTACACCGTTTTATATTGTAATACAAGCTTTTTTTACATTATATTATCCCACGAACTGGAAGACGACAAACCCGGCGTACATCGCAAGGAGCAGTATTCCCTGCCATCTTTTCAGCTTGCCGGTGAATATCGCGGGCAGCGTCAATATGCCCATTACCGCGAACATTACGGGGATATCCACTACGAGAGAAGCGTTCATGCCGCCGATGAGCTTTTCGGCGGGCACGTCGAAGGGCTTTATGGTGATCGCCATGCCGGAGACCAGCACGAGGTTGAATATGTTCGCGCCTATCACGTTGCCAAGGGACAACGCTCCGTGCCCCTTTACGAGCGAGGTTATCGCTGTGACGAGCTCGGGGAGCGAAGTGCCCAAAGCCACAAAGGTAAGCGCTATCACCGTTTCGGGAACGCCGAACGCCTTGGCGATGATCGTGCCGTTGTCGACGAGGAAGTTGGCGCCTATGGCGATCAGCACGGCCCCGATCACGAGCAGCAGTACGCTGCGCCCGGCGGAGAGCTGTTTTTCGGTCTCCTCCTCTTCGGCCTCATCGGGGTTTTTAAGCGCATGAACGACCGATATCACCATGTAAACGACGAACATTGCGAGCAGTATGATGCCCGTTATCCTTGTGAAGGTGCCGGAAAACTCGGCGATGCCGGCATAGAACACTGCGGCTATGAAGAAGCAGATTACCGGCAGTCGCAGCGAGCGCTTATTGACGTCCGCGGGCTTTATAGCCACCGTCAGCGCGGCGATCAGAGCGGCGTTGCAGATGACGGAGCCTATCGCGTTGCCGTATGCGATGGAGCTGATGCCCTTTGCGGCGGAGGTCGCGGAGACCATCACCTCCGGCAGCGTCGTGCCGATGGAAACGACGGTCGCGCCTATAAGGAGCTCCGGGATATGGAATTTCTTCGCTATGCCGACGGAGCCGTCGACGAACCAGTCGCCGCCCTTTATGAGCGCGACAAAGCCGATCAAGAAGAGTACGATGGAGCCGACGAGCCCGAACTGCCCGTTAGCCCATGTGGAAACGAATTCAAGCATGGGGTGTGATCCTTTCGAGGATTGGATTTTCCGTGATTATATCATCTCGAAAAAAACGTGTCAACATAAACGAAAATCGGCTTTTTTACGGGTTTATCGCCTGTTTTTTTCCCACTTTACCGAAGGTTTTCGATCCGGATTTTACAAATGCCGTTTCGGGTGCTATAATGGGCTTATGACAAATATATTTGAAGCCGGCTTCGGCTCCGTCAACGGAAGGCGCGCCCGGCTGTTTACGATCGAAAACGAAAGCCTCAAGGCGCAGGTCACGGATCTCGGCGCTTCGCTCGCCGGGCTTTTCGTGCGCCGCGCGGACGGAAGCGAAGTGAACGCCGTGCTCGGCTATGCTTCCGCCGAAGGCTATGCAGAGGGGAGCTCCTTCGTCGGCGCGACGGTCGGCAGATACGCCGGCAGGATCGCAAACGCCCGCTTTACGCTTGAAGGCAGGGAGTACCGCCTAATTGAAAACGACGGGCCGAACCACCTGCACGGCGGCTTCAACAAGCGCTTCTGGGACGCGGAAAAGCTTCAAAACGGGATCGGATTCACCCTTTGCAGCCCCGATATGGACGAGGGCTTCCCGGGAAGGCTGTTCGTCGGCGTGCGCTATGAGCTTTCGGGAAGGACGCTCTGCATTTCATACGAGGCTTTTTCCGACCGCTGCACCGTGCTGAACCTCACGAACCATTCGTATTTCAATCTCGAAGGCGGGGGAGACGTTTCTGGTCATGAGCTCACGCTGCGCTCAAACCGTTCGGCAGAGCTCGGCCCGGGCATGATCCCGACGGGGCGGCTGCCCGAAACCGGCGGTTCGCCGCTTGATTTCACGGTTTCTCGCGCGCTTGGCGGGATCGAGCTCGACAACAGCTTTATCATAGAGGGCGCGGGCATGAGGGAAGCGGCGCGGCTGTATTCGCCCAAAGCCGGGATAATGCTGATCTGCCGCACCACCGAGCCTTCGGTGCACGTCTACACCGCAGATCAAATGCACCGCGACGCCGCGTTCCCGTTCGCAAAAAGGGGAGGCGTCTGCCTTGAAACGCAGCATCTGCCGGATTCCCCGAACAAGCCTTGCTTCCCTTCAACGATCCTTAAAGCGGGCGAACGGTTCGGGAGCCGAACGGAGTATGAGCTGATAACGGATCCCTGACAGCCGACCGTAAAGCTCTGCTGCCGCTCTTTTGCGGCGCAGAAAGGGATACGGCATTTTATCACATAAAATACAGATAAAAAAGCATGGCGCGCTAAGCTTTACTGTCATAAGGCGGTATTTGGATGTTTCATCTGAATAGCTTTACTGCAAAACATAAACTCCTTGTATGTGGTTTTGATCACTACAAGGAGTTTTTTTGTTGAATATCTGGGATATGTCTCGCAGGAGGTTCGCAGACGGTCGCGGAGCGATCACGACCATCCGGTGAATGGTCGTGAAGGCGAAGAACGGGCGGCCGGGCCCGCCCCGTGCATCGCGCACCCCTGCTTGGATATGTCTCGCAGGAGCGGTTCGACCAGCTCGATTTATCGCATTCCGCGCCTATCGCGGCGCGGCGCGCTGACCCGCTGCGGCTCGCACAGCTCGCGCCGAGTTGGTTTCAAAACGAGCATTCGTCAAAAAACACTCCTTACGACTATCCGGCTTAACCGCCATGCTTATTCTTTTTAAGCCGCTTCGGAATTCTGCCGAAGGCGCGCCGCCCGCCGGTTTTGAGCGATCCGTTTTCCTACATCCACTTTTTCTTTTTGAACCAGATAAGACACCCGATCACTATGAGCGCGCACACGATTATCACTATCGGATAGGCGTACGGCTTATCGAGCTCCGGCATGTATTTGAAGTTCATGCCGTACCAGCCGGCGATCAGCGTCAGCGGCATGAAAATGGAGGTTATGACCGTCAGCAGGGTCATTATCTTGTTCTGCTTGACGGAAAGCTGCGACTGCACCAGCTCCCTGAGCTGCGCGACGTAATCGCGAAGCCCCGTGACCGTGTCCTTCATGCGGGCTGCGCGGTCGGTGAAAAGCTGAAAATAGCGCAGGTTCTCCTCCTTGAAGAACTCGTTTTCGTTTTCCTCGAGCTCCTGCCCCAGATCTATCAGCTGCCCGTAATGCAGCCGCAGATCCAAAAGATCGCCGCGGACGTCGTTCAGCTCCTCGGGAAGATCCTCGATCTTGCCGGAGACTATCTCCTTTTCGGCGAGATCGAGCTGCTTTTCAATGCTTTCGAGCAGGTTGAGATCCTTTGAGATTATCGCTTCGAGCAGATCGTAGATGAAGCGTTCAAGGCTCGGCAGACGCCATTTCTTGGTGCGGCTGATCTCGTCTATCAGCGAGGAGGCGTAGCCCTCGTCGTCGATAATGATTATGCCGCGCTCGTCCAGCACGAAGGCGAAGCGGTGCTCCTGCCCGGAGATATCCGCCCTGTCGGGCACGGAAAAGCTGCCCGTAAGCGAATCGAGGTTCACTATCGCCTTGGTCTCGCGCCGGTCGGTGATGGAGCTGTCGATATCGATCTCCATACCGAATGAATCGCGCGTCAGCTTCCATTCCGCGGTTGAGAGCACGGCGGCAAACTGCGCTTCACCCCTGCCGATATCCTCGCGCGAGCAGGGGGTGAGCGTGTTTTTTATCAGATAATACTTCATTTTTCATGCTTCCTGTCAAGTTTGACGAGCACCTTGAAGAGCAGGGGGTAAACCGCGATAGCAACGAAGCTCATCATGAAGTATCTCGCGCAGTCCATGAACGGCGAATCCGAAATGAGCGCGAGCAGCGGCTTCATGCCGACCCTTATTCCGAGTATCACGCCAATGCCGAGCAGCACTTTTATCAGCTGCACCCACCAGACGGCCTTGGTCTCGAAATTGACGAACTTCATCTCTACCAGGGCGCCCGCGAAGAGGCCGAACATGGTGCCGAAGAGCACGCAGATATCGTGCATCTGGGATCTGTAGATATCCGAAAGCTGCTTCTCGTCTATGTAATCGATCGAGAATATCGCGTCCTTCGAGACCGTGCAGACGAAGATGATCAGACCGAGGCAGAGCGCGGCGAGTATGCCGCACATAATGGCAAAGCTTTTCGTTTCCGTGCCGAATTTTTTGAAAAGCAGCTCGCAGAGGGCTATCACGATAATGCCGAGCACCGCCGCTGTGACGACGTCAAGCAGGGTATGCACGCCGAGGTACATCCTCGAAAAGCCCACGAGCAGCACGAGTATCGCGGCGACGGCATACGCCCAGCCGCGGCTGATACGCCTTGAGAGCCCGCCGTACATCATGACTGCCGCCTGCGTGTGACCGGAGGGGAACGACCAGCCGGAAGCGCCCGAGTAAGCGGCGTCGACGTAAGTCACGCTCACGTCTATCATCCAGGGACGGGGGATGAGGAATATCGCTTTTAAAAGCTGATTCACGAACGTTCCCGCCATATACATGAACAGGAAACGGTAGCCGAATTTTTTGTCGATGCACCACAGCGCTATAAGACCGATGAGTATGAACGCGATCTCCTCTCCAAGCGCGGAAACGCCCAGCATGGTCTTATCGAGCAGCGGCGTGCGCACGCCTGCGAGGGCCCGCAAAACATCGAGCATCCAATTAAAAAAACCGCCTCTGGCAATGGCTTCGGACATATTTGCACCTCCGTGAATACGATTTGATATATATTATCATAACGGCGCGTTCAGGTCAAGCCGTGCCCGCGGAAAAGCGGATAACGGGAGAGGGCGGCGCTTTCAAAGCCCCGAAAAACGGCATATTTTTTTGATAAAAACGAAAAAACGGTATTGAAAAACGGGAATAAATGTTGTATATTAATCTTGAACCAAATAACAGGAGGAAAGTTAAATGGGTAAGTATATAGTAAAAAAGACCAATACGGGCATAAAATTCGATCTTAAAGCCACCAATGGCGAGGTCATAGCGACCAGCGAGGTCTATAAGGCTGAAGCTTCCTGCCGCAAGGGTATTGCGAGCGTGATGAAGAACGCCCCCATCGCCCCCATCGAGGATCAGACTGTTGAAGGTTTTGCAAAGGAAAAGCACCCCAAGTTCGAGATCTATACCGATAAGGCCGGCGAGTTCCGTTTCCGTCTTAAGGCCCGCAACGGCGAGATCGTCGCCACCAGCGAGGGCTACAAGTCCATGAAGAGCTGCCTCAACGGTATCGATTCCGTAAAGAGGAACGCCGATTCCCCCATCGAGAAGATCGACTGATAAAGGACCGATAGAAACAACGGCGGCCGGGATGCATACCGGCCGTTTGTTTTTTCGTACGGGAGCAGTTAAAATATATTTCGGCGGCAAGGTTCAAATATCGGATTTGGGTAGTGACAAGGCCGCTTGAATCTGTTATAATAAATAACTGTGCAAGCCAATGTAGCTCAGTTGGTAGAGCAGCGCATTCGTAATGCGCAGGTCCAGGGTTCGAGTCCCTGCATTGGCTCCAAATCTTACCGGCCCATCGAGCCGGTAAGATTTGGCCTTTTTTTGAGGGGACTCGAAGCGAGCAAAAAGGCAACAGTGTTGCGTTTTTGCGAAGCCGGGTTTTTCTGCGGAGGACGAGAAGACGGCGGTCGAGCCGGCTTCGAGATCCGATCCGCGAAAAACGAGTCCCTGCATTGGCCCTTAGGCCTAGTAAAATCCATACTTTCGGGGTGTAGCGCAGCTCGGTAGCGCGCCTGGTTCGGGACCAGGAGGTCGCGAGTTCAAATCTCGCCGCTCCGACCATTACAAAAGGGAGTGCATCCGCACTCCCTTTTGTAATGCCCGGAAAGAAGTTGATTCAGAACT
>JAEEGL012618708.1_pt1 | contig 14030 bp, 14 predicted proteins | sample 9134231 | NCBI WGS metagenome assembly JAEEGL01 (sample SAMN16246548, study PRJNA631951) | gut metagenome | biome: gut microbiome; feature: rumen; material: fiber-attached | host: Bos | place: Iran: Karaj | collected 2018-10
ATGCTCGTGCTGACCTTCTTCATGAAGTACTACCCCGACCTGATCCGCCGCGGGCACGTCCACATCCTCCAGACTCCCCTCTTCCGCGTCCGCAACAAGAAGGAGAACCGCTACTGCTATTCGCCCGAGGAGAAGGAGAAAGCCATCGCCGCCCTCAAGACCGGCGTGGAGATCACCCGGTTCAAAGGTCTCGGCGAGATCTCTTCCGACGAGTTCGTCCATTTCATCGGTCCGGACATGCGCCTGGACCTGGTCAAGCTCGCCGAAGAAGAGTCCATCGCGGACATCATGTCGTTCTATATGGGCGACAATACCCTGGAGCGCCAGAACTTCATCCGCGCCAACCTTCGTTCCGAAGAAGAGCTGGAAGACGTGAATATTTGACAAAGATTGCTATCTTTGCCGTATGCAACGGCTTGGAGCATACCTCTTTGTCCTGTTGCTGACCCTCTTCCCGAGGGCAGCGACCGGGCAGATTGTGAACCGGCTCCAGGTGGATGATGCGACTTTCCAGCGCTATGCGTGGGGGCGGATGCAGCAGTACAATCCCGCCAACCTCGCCCTCGCGGACTCGCTCTACCAGGCCGGCGAAGCGGCCGGCGACTACCGCTACAAATGCCTCGGACTCGCGCTCGAATTCCCCGTGCGCTTCGCGCAGGGAGAATACGGACGGGTGGACGCCGCCGTCGGCGAAATCCGCGAACTGCTCGCGCCGCGCCGCGATGCGCGCTCCTTCTACTACGCCGTCCTGCACGAATACTGCCAATATCTGATCTCCGAGGGCCGCGCGCTCGACGCGATGATGGAAGCCCGCGCGATGGAGCGCCTCGCCAGCAGCGAGGACAGCGACCTCGGGCGGATGTACGCGCACCGCGTCGCGGGCATGATCCAGAGCTACCGGAGCAACATCGACCTCGCCATCAAGAACTTCAGCATGGCGGTCGAATACTGCCGGGAAGCCCGCGCGGAGCAGGAACTGCCCAACCTCTACGCCATGCTGGCGGAGGAATACACCAAGTTACGGGACCTCGAACATGCGGAAGAATACTGCGCCCTGGCGGAGGCTTACGAGGGATTCTACCCGACCCTGCGGGTGAAGACGCAGATAGTGCGCGCCTATCTGTACCTCACGCGCGGCGACCCGGCCAATTTCTGGAAGACCTACGAGGCGCTGGTGGACGCTCCGCTCTACCGGATGCAGATCGATAAGGACGCCCAGCTGCGGCTGGACGTCACCTACCTCGAGACACAGGGCTACTTCGACGAGGCCCTCGCCAAGGCCGACTCCCTCGGGACGCCCCGCGAACGGTACGAGAAGCGCCAACGCATCTTCGCCAACCAGGGCCTCTACGCACCGGCCTATGTCGAGCTGACCCGCTTGTCCGCGGAAAAGGATTCCATCTATCTCCAGGTGCAGAACGAAGACCTCGCCATCCTGGACGCAGAAATGCATAACGCCGAGCTGCGCGAGGACGCGCAGCGGCTGATGAACCACCACCAGACCATCGTCCTGATCGGTTTCGTGGTGATGTGCGCCCTCGCCTTCCTGGCCATCCTGTTCGCCCAGTGGCGGCTCCGCCAGAACCTCGACGAGATGCGGCTGAAGAACAGCCAGGTGCTCCTGGAGCGCCGCGCCTACATCTCGGCGCTCGACGCCCTGGAAGCCTCCCTTGCCATGAAAATCAAGATCATGCAGCGACGCATTCCCAATCCCCCCAAGTTATGAAGACCGTAAAAACCCTGCTCAAGAAACACCGGAGCGAGCTCATGGCCCTGTTGCTCCTCTTCGTAGGTACCACGCTCGGCATGCTGGGCCTGATCCAGCGCGTCCCGCTGGTGCTGAGCATCCTCGGCATCGCGCTCCTGGCCGCGGGGCTGCTCTATTTCTGTATCAAATACACCTCGGAGAAGACCTACAAGGAGTACTACAAGGACAGCTACGAGATCGAGCACAACACGATCGCGGACGAGATCCGGAAATCGATGACCTATCACCGCTATCAGGAAGCGGTGATCAACCGGTTCGAATCCGCCTGCCGCGATCTCGGCATCACCGATGAGCAAAGAGACTGGATCCTCACCTTGTTGATGGCAGAGAAGAACAAGGTGGATGAAAGCCTCCGCAACGGCGAAGGGGAAATTATCCTCTGATTATTTCTGGTTCTTGGCTTCGACCAGCTGAAGCTGGGTCACCACGCAGGAAAGCAGTTTCTCCATGATGATCGGCTTCATGATGAAGTCGTTCGCTCCCACGTTGAACCCTTTCACGACATCCTCGTTGGAGTTTAACGCCGAGAGAATCACAATCTGGACATCAGCCGTCTTGGGGTCCTCACGCAGCCGACGGATGACCTCGAACCCATCGATGCCGGGCATCATGAGGTCGAGCAGGATCAGATCCGGCTTCTGAGCAGCCACCGCGTCCAACGCCTGCTGCCCGTTGGCAGCCGTGCGAAACTGGAAATTAAACTTGGACAGCATTTTCTGGACCAACAGGAGGTTCAAAGGAATGTCATCCACGGCGAGTACGTTGTACTTCGAGTAATCGTGGTCTTGCGCGTAAAAAGGTGTCATATCTCAATCACTATTCTTTTGTATCATTGGTATTCTTGACAAAGCCCGGACGCTCTTCGTGCGGGTGGACGGGGACTTCGAAGACGAAGCGCGCCCCCTTGCCCGTGAAGGTGGTGTCCAGATAGACGCGGGCCTGCATCCGGTTCGCGATGTCGCGGCAGATGCTCAGGCCCAGGCCCGTGCCCTGCACGAAGTCGTTCAGCTTCGTGAAGCGGTCGAAAATCTTCTCCGCCTCGGACGCGGGCACGCCGGCGCCCGTGTCGGTCACGGAATACGTGACATAGCCGGGGCAGGACGTCAGCGAGCAGGAGAGCTTGATCTCGCCCTCCGAGGTGTGCTTGCAGGAGTTCGTCAGCAGGTTGATCAGCACCTGCTGCACGCGGCGCGGATCCGTCCGGAAATGGAACGGCTCCGCCGATTCCGGCTCGTAGTACATCCGGACGCCCGGCTGCAGGCGGTGCTCCGCGCTGCTGATCGCGGCCTGGGCGATGAAGTTCGCCTCGCCGTCCTCGTAGCTGATCCGGTAGTTGCCGGAATCCATGGCCGACACGTTCAGGATGTCGTCGAGCAACATCGTCAGCATCTTGGTGTTGTTGATGATGTGCCCGGAGAATTCGTCCTTCTCTTCCGGCCCGAAGGAGCCGTCCGGCAGCGAAAGCAGCTGGGAGAAGCCCACGATGGCATTCAGCGGCGTGCGGACCTCGTGGCTCATGTTCTGCACGAAGCGCGTCTTGGCGGCATCCGCCAGGCGGACCTTCTCGTTGGCCTCGCGCAACTGGCCGTTGACGCGGCGGAGATGGCGGACGTTCAGGAACAGGAAGACGGCGACGCCGAGCAGCAGCGCGACGCCCAGGATGGACATCCAGACGACCATCCGGAGGATCTTGGCCTGCTCCCGGCTCAGGTCGCCCTGCAGACGGAGATTGCCGAGGCTGGTCTCCATCTCCATGATTTTGGACTGGTTGATCTGGGAAAGGGTATTCTCTTCGAAGGCGACGACCTGGCGTTTCAGGTTGAACGCCTCGTCCTTGAAGCCATAGCTCTCGGCGATGTCGGCGATGTACTTGACCTCGCGCAGGCGGCTGCCCATGCCCGTCAGGTCGATCTTCGAGGCGTCGTGGTCGATGACAAGGGCGTTGATGTTCTTGAACAGCTGCGGCGCCGTCGCGCTGATCTGCGGCAGGCGCGGATCGGCGAGGCAGCGGTCGCGTAAAAATTTATAGGTATCTAAGTTCTTCTCGTAGGCAGCCAGCTTCGCGCCGTACAGCTCACATCGGAGCGTGTCCATGTGCGTCATGCTGACCTCCCAGGCCTTCCGCAGGTTGACCCCCACGGAATCGTGGCCGATGGGATAGGTGTCGGCCAGGTCGCAGTAGAGCCGGGCGACCGCCTGGCGGCGGACCGATTCTTCCCGGGTCGAATTATAGATCCGGAGGGCCTCCAGGATATGTTTCTTCGCCGAGATATAGTCGTTCTGCGAGACGTAGATCGAGACCATATAGCGGGCGGCCATCCAGCGGCCGTAGTCGTCCCGTTCGCGTTCGGCCTTCTGCTGCATCTCCTGGATGAGCTCCATCGTGCTGACCACCTTGCCGTGGTTGTAGAAATGCGCCTGCGCGAGATCGTAGGCATAGTAGTAGAACTGCCGCAGGCCCAGCTTGAGGGACACGTTCTGCAAGTCCTCCATGTAGCGGAGGACAAGTGCGTCCTGTTCGCTGGTCGAAGGAGAGGTGGTGCCCAGACGGGCGATCAGGTCCTTGAGGCGCTCTACATAATAAAAGGACTGTGCACGGGCGTCTCCCTTGACGATGGCCATTTCCAACAGGCGCGCGTTGGCCTGGTCGAAGCCGTTGCGCCCGATCAGGGCATCGGCTTCCTCCAGCAGCGGGTAGCACGCGTCGTCAATCTCGTAGGGATTGTTCTGCGCTACCAGCAGGTGCATCGACAGGCAAAGAAAGAAACAAATAATCGCGTAACGCTTCATACAATGTAAATATACAACAATTCCACGAGATTGGACTTTCTTTTTTCGACTTTCTCTTTGAAAAATCGACCACCCGGTCCCGCGGCGCGTATTCTCTCCCGTTTGCCGGCCGGTCCCCGCGCCGGAGACGCCGCGCGTAACATCCGTCCAATGACGCAGAAAGCGACCGGCATAGGATAGAAAATACACAACTATCAAGCGCAAAAATAACGGAAAAACATTAACGTCCAAATAAATCTTTAATTTATTATTCGCAAATATTTCCAATTCGGAAAAACAAGCCTAATTTACACCGACAGAACGGACATTTACGTATTTTACGCACCAATCCTTTCAACACGCGACGCAACCCGGGTGTCCGCCAGCCCAAAAATCGTTTCCAATTTCCAAACTATTAGATTCCCTCTAAAAAAAATTTGGAACTTACAAATTATTCCATATATTTGCGATTGAAAGCCCCAATTAGGACATGAAACGTATGTTACATAAGATCCGCTGGTATTCCCTGGCCCTGCTGATGCTGGCCGGGAGCTGCGTCTCGCTGGGCGAAGGTCCCACCGAGGGGAAATCCTCCGGGCAGCGGAAGATCGGGTTCGACGTCCTTATAACGCGCGACGGGCGCGTCGTCACCCGCGCCGGCATGGGCGTCCGCACGAAAGGCGAGGATGCCTACGACGAAGCCGACCAGCCGGCCACGCTCGACCCCGACATCCCCTTCGGCCTGATCGGCGTCGATCCGGACCGCCACGAGATCGTCATCGACAACGCCAGCGTCTATCAGGACGCGCAGGGCGGCTATAGCCGCGTCTTCGACGATTATCTCTGGGCTTCCGCCCGGCAGATCAGCTTCAGCGCCTATTATCCGCACATCGGGCAGGTCAACTACGGCCAGGACCTCACCGACTACAGCCTCAGCTACACCGTCTCGGAGACCGAGGCGGGGCCGCTCGTATCCAAGACCGTGCAGCAGGCCATCGACCAGCTGAACATGGTGCCGCTCGTCTTCCAGCACATCACCAACGACATCGGATTCAAGGTGTGCGACGCCACGCCGATGGAAGCGCTCCAGGGCCTGATCCACCTGCGCCGGCTCACCGCGACCAACGTCGCTTCCGCCGGCGTGTACTGCAACGATATGGAGAGCAGCGCCGGGACCTGGAAGCGCCAGTGCTACTACCGCCAGGTCGTCGTGTTCGAGGGAGACGCCCGCGTGGGCGTCGGCTCGGCCAACGAGAAATTCGTCGGCGGCGACCGCCTCGTGGACCGGATGATGGACAGCCACCGCTACTACGCCATCCCGGACGACATCGAGATCGGCAAGCAGTGCGTGGAAGTCGTCTTCGACGTCGAGGGCTTCGACTATGAAGGCGTCCACTACGGCCCCGTGGAGGGCCAGGTGGCCAAATACATGCTCTACGGGCTGCTGCCGGACAACCGCTTCGCCAACGGCAAGCAGTACACGTTCCACATCGGGCTCGACCTGAGTTCCGTCTTCCACCAGATCACCTTCGCCCCGTCGATCGGGGACTGGGAAACCAAAATATACGAGCAAAACGACGATTTCTGATGTTGCACGACCTAATCCTCTACCTGCCCTGCTTCGCCTGTCTCTTCTGGATCGTCACCATGTGCCTGGTGAGCGACAAGACAAGCACGTTCCTGCCGACCCTGTACATCCTGGGCATCGGCGGCATCTTCATCCTGGCTTCCGCCAGCGCACTCACGTTCAACAGTTCGCCGGCCGTGCTGCTGGTCTGCAGTATCCTGCGCGTCGTGGCGGCCCCTTCGCTGATCCCGCTCTGCTGGCTCTATATGCTGCGCCTGCGCGGCCACGGCGAGTACCGGCTGCCCGAGCTGATCTGGATGCTGTTCCCCGCCACGCTGGGCGGCGCCACCATCGTGCTTTCCATCCTCGCCGGTCCGGACTCCATCCGCGAATCGATGCCGCTCTTCTACTCCGGCGCCGCCATCCCGGCGGACAAGACCATCAGCACCTATTTCTTCGTGACCGGACCGGTCAACTACGGCGTCATCGCCTTCGAGGTCATCGTTTACGCCATCCTGTTCTTCCGGATGATGCGCAAGGACAACCTGCGCTTCTCCCACCTCTATAAGTTCGAGCGCGGCTACCGCCTGCGCGTACCGGAGCTCCAGAGCTACTATCTCTTCATCCTCTGCGTCATCTTCCTGATCACCATCTTCACGCCGCGCCTGGTGATGATCAACATCCCCTGGGTCCCCATCGTGATGTCCCTGCTGCTGACGGCCGCGTTCTACCAGTTCGGCTACACGTCCCTGTACGGCGCCCGCGAGGCCATCTCGAAGAAGGAGCTGCGCCGCGGTTTCCTCTACAACTACAGCGCGGAGACCAAGGAAGAAACCCTCAAGACCCTCCTCACCGACATCATCGAAGAAGCCGGCACGGACACGCTCCGGGAGGTGTTCAACGAGATCGGGGCCAAACTCCCGACCGAGGAGCTGCATCCGGCGGAGAACCGCCCGGACAGCGCCAAGTCGCCGGCGGCGCAGATCTTCTCCGCCGTCGCCAAGTCCTGGGACGACGACAGCCTGCTGTCCCGCTTCGAGCGCCTCATCTTCGGCAAACAGCTCTTCCTGGAGCCGGGCCTGACGCTCGTGGACGTGGCCGAAAAGCTGCACACCAACAAGACCTACGTCTCCCGCCTGGTCAACAACACCTACGAGATGCCGTTCCCGGACCTGGTCAACACCCTGCGGGTGGACTACGCGGAGCAGTTCATCGTGGCCCATCCCGACGCGCGCCAGAACGAGATCGCCCAGGCGTGCGGCTTCTCCAGCGCTTCTTCGTTCAACAACATTTTCAAGAAAGTCACCGGCGTGACCCCCAAGATCTGGCTGGCGACCAACGAGAACGCACAGAAGTAGTTGGATTTACGGAAAATAATTTCTATCTTTGCAGCCCCTTTTCGGAGGGACTGTATTTTTTAATTAACTATCAACAAAATGATCAAACAGTACGAAACCGTTTTCATTGCAACTCCCGTTTTGTCTGATGTTCAGATGAAGGAAGCGGTTGCCAAGTACACCAAGCTCATCACCGACAACGGTGGCGAGATCGTGTACGAAGAGGACTGGGGTCTCAAGCAGCTCGCCTACCCCATCCAGCACAAGACGTCAGGATTCTATTACCTGATCGAGTTCAAGGCCGACCCGCAGTTCGTGGGCACCCTCGAGACCCAGTATCACCGTGACGAGCGCATCCTGCGCTACCTCACCGTGTCCCTGGACAAGAACGCCATCGCTTACGCCGAGCACCGTCGCCAGACGCGTGCCGCCAAGGCTGCCGCCGCCACCGCTCCGGTGGAAGAGGCTCCCAAGGCTGAGGCCGAGGCCGAAGAAGCTGCCGACAACGAATAATCACAGGAGGAATCAATTATGGCAAACAACAACGAAATCCGTTATCTGAACCCTCCTACCGTAGAGGTTCGCAAGAAGAAATACTGCCGCTTCAAGAAGGCCGGCATCAAGTATGTCGATTACAAGGACCCTGAGTTCCTCAAGAAGTTCCTCAACGAGCAGGGCAAGATCCTTCCCCGCCGTATCACCGGCACTTCCCTGAAGTTCCAGCGCAAAGTGGCGCAGGCCGTCAAGCGTGCCCGCTCCATCGCCCTTCTCCCGTATGTCACTGACCTCCTCAAATAATTGAAGCGTTATGAAGATCATTCTTAAGAAAGAAGTTGCCAATCTCGGCGAGGCCGGAGATGTGGTGGAAGTCAAGACCGGTTACGCGCTCAATTATCTCGTCCCGCAGGGTTTCGCCGCCGTCGGCACCCCGTCCGCTCTGAAGCAGCACGCGGAGACGCTCCGTCAGCGCGCCCACAAAGAGGCCAAGTTCGTCGCTGACGCCCAGGCCGTCGCCGCCAAGATCGAGGCCGTCGAGGTCAAGATCAAGGCCAAGGTCGGCGAGAGCGGCAAGCTCTATGGCGCCGTGACCGCCGCCCAGGTGGCCGAGGCCCTCGTCGCCGCCGGCATCGATGTGGACAAGAAGAACGTCACCGTTCCCGAGATCAAGGAGCTTGGCGCGTTCGAAGGCAAGGTGAAGTGCTACAAGGGCGTCTTCGCCACCGTCAAGATCAACGTCGAATCCGAAGAAGCCGCTGCCGAATAATCGACAGACAGCTTACTGACTGCATAATCGGGCGCCCGCATGGGCGCCCGATTTATTTATAAATAGGTTGCACAAACGCAATAATTTTTTATATTTGCATTGTCGACACTGTCTCGACCGGGTTTAATGGATAATGATTATGGAGAATAAGAAGACTAAAATATCGTCTTCGAAGGCGTCCATTATCCAAGATACGCTGCTTTCGTGTCTAGGATCATTCTTCGCTTTCCTGCTCGTCAGATGGCTCTCCGAGCCTATCTATGGCTTCGCCCTGCACTTTCTCATCTACATGGGTTGCGCCCTCGTGTATACCCTCCTGGGGCAGTTGCTTTCCGGCAGTTTCCGTAACATGGATCCCGGCGTTTCCTATTGGGCCGGCGACCGCATCGCCCTCACCATCGTCATCAAAGAATGCTTCCTGGCGCTGCTGATGCTCCTCGACAAGGGCGGATTCACGCAGCCCGCGCTGATCATCCTGGCCGTCGTGGCCGACGCCCTGTTCTCCTTCGCCCTGATTTTCTACACGCGCGCATACGTTTCCCGCATCCGCGAGGAGGACGAAGTGATCAAGGAACTGTCCGCCCGGCTCAACGCCGTGGTGGTCGGCGACGACGAAGCCGCCGTGCGCTTCGCCGACGAAGCCCGCAAATCCGGCCGCTACAACCTGCTGGGCCTGATCACCCGCCGTCCCGAGATGGACCGCAGGGTCCTGGGCGACTACATCATCTACTACGTCGCGGACGACAACGCCTTGGAAATGCTCCAGTGGCAGCTGGGCGGCATCGACTGCGTCCTTTTCCCGAAGGGCGGCGACGGCAGCGGCAGCACGGACAGTCCGGATGCCGAAGCCGGCGGGTCCTCCCCTTCCACCCCGCCCAAAGGCAAGATGAACGCCCTCGGCAGATTCGTCAAGCGCAGCTTCGACGTCGTCCTGTCCGGCGTCCTGCTGATCGTTTTCCTGCCCCTGATCATCCTTTGTGCGCTTGCCGTCCTGATCGAGGACGGCGCTCCTGTCATATACTCCCAGGAAAGGATAGGCAAGGGCGGCCGCCCGTTCCGCATCCTCAAGTTCCGCTCCATGCGGCGCGATGCGGAAGCGATGGGCGTCCCGCGCCTGTATTCCGGCGAGAACGACCCGCGCCTCACGCGCGTGGGCAAGTTCATCCGCCAACACCACCTCGACGAGCTCCCGCAGCTCTGGAACGTCCTCCGCGGCGACATGTCCTTCATCGGCTACCGCCCGGAGCGGCAATTCTACATCGACCGGATCATGGAGAAGAATCCCAGATACCGGTATCTCTATCAGATCCGCCCCGGGGTCACGAGCTACGCGACCCTGTACAACGGATATACCGACACGCTCGAGAAGATGCTGACGCGCCTGGACCTCGACCTCTACTACCTGCGCAACCACTCCGTGTGGTTCGACCTGCGGGTGCTGGGGCTGACGTTCCTCCGCATCGTCGGCGGCAAAAAGTTCTGATCCATGGACCTGAAACGCAACAATCAGACCTGCTGGTTCGCGGCGCACACGCGCTGCGGGGCGGAGCTGGGCGTGCGTGAATGGCTGGCCAGACTCGGCGCCGAGCACTTCCTCCCCACGGAGCACCGCCTGCGCACGCGCGGGCACGCCTCCTACGAGAAGCCGCTCATTCCCGGGCTCATCTTCGTACGCGCCACCAAGACACAGGCCTGCGCCCTGGCCAACGAGCACGGCGTCCCGGTCCGGTACCTCATCGACCCGGCCACGCGCTCGCTGCTGGTCGTCCCCGACAAACAGATGGACGACTTCCGCCGGGTGCTCGACCTCTCCATCACCGAAGGCGGATTGATGGATCGCCCCCTCGCCCTGGGCGATCGTGTGCGCGTGACCAAGGGCGTCCTGCGCGGCGTCGAAGGACACGTCCTCGAACTCCGCGGTCAGACTTATGTCGTCGTCGAGTTGCTCGGCTGCTGGTTCGCCCGCGCCAGCGTCCCCCGCGCCTGGCTGGAGCGGATTGGCGGAACAGCCGATGCAACGAACTGACTGTCAAACACATCTTATTTAGAGAAACCAAAAGCTATGATCATGGAAGACAAGCGGAAATACACGGCTCCGGCCGTTCTTGAAGACCTCGCGCTCGAGTTCGAGGCCGAGATTCTCGGTCCTTCCACCGCCGTGGTCGACGAAAACATCAAGGAAGTCAACACCACCGGCCAGACCGTCGGCGGCACCATCAACGAGAACCAATGGTCCAACCAATGGCAATAAGCACGATGAAGATCAAATATCTCCTTCTCGCGGGGCTTTCGGTCCTCGCCCTTTCTTCGTGCCAGAAGCTCTTCGCGCCTGACCGCTCCGGCCAGGCCATCATGTTCAGCGCCTCTTCCGACGAAATCCAGGACGCCGGGACCAAGACCGAGTACTCCGGACAGGTCGTCAGCGGCAAGGAGCGCATCAACTGGGTGAACGGCGACCAGGTCAAGATCTTCCTGCACACGCACGGCAGCAACAACAGCAATTCCGCCGTCGAGTCGAAAGACTACTACATCGTCCAGATCGAGGCCAACGGCCAGAAGAGCAAGGCCCGCGTCGCCTCCGACAACGGCATGCTGACCTGGAAGTCGAACCGTACCCACGACTTCTACAGCCTCTATCCGGCCAGCGGCATCACCAGCTCCAACGCCACTTTCGGCAACAACAACGCCAAGTTTACCATCACCCTGCCCGAGAAGCAGTATGGCGACCTTGCCACCAACATGCAGTACGCCTATATGGCCGCTGTCAGCAAGGGCTACAGCAACAGCGGCAAGGGCTCCGTGGTGCTGGACTACTACCCGATGGTGACCACCCTCTACGTCACGATCACCAACCGCTGCAAGTCCCGCAAGCCCGTCGACGTGCGCAAGGTCAGCCTGAAGCACACGAAGAAATTCAACAACGGCGCCAGCGAGAACGAGAAGCGCCCGTACTACCTGTCGGGCACGTATGACCTCACGGCCACCAACGGCAATTTCACCTACAACCCGTCGAACTTCCGCAACGGCTCCACCTACGTGTGCGCCGAGTTCGACGACGAGACCGAGTCCCTGGAATACGGCCAGAGCATGTCCTGCGCGCTGTTCATCCTGCCGCAGAACTCCCTTACCGCCAGCGACCTCAGGCTTTCCATCCTGACCACCAAGTCGGTCATGGCCAACACCCTGGCCAACCGGGCGGGCATCTCGTCCTTCCAGGCCGGCAAGAAGTATAACGTCAAGGTGAGCATCGACGAAGAGGACATCCTCGTCTCCGACGTCGAGATCACGCCCAACTCCACCCAGCTCGTCGCCAAGATGCTCCTGGAGCAGGTCATCAACTTCAACAACCTGACCGTGGCGGCCGTGCTGGACGACGTGACCCACGTCTACACCGGCAGCGGCACCTGCGAGATCGTCAACGGCCAGATCAAGGTGCGTGTCGACGGCGACGACGGCCAGTACACCTGGCGCGACCTCACCGACGCCGAAGTCCGCTACCTGGCCTCTACGGTCAAGGAGATCGACATGACCCAGAGCTACTTCGCGCCGGGGACGGTACTCACCGTCGAGGACTTCGCCCTCTTCGCCAACCTCGAGAAGATCAACTTCCTCAACCTCAACAACGTGACCGAACTGGACATGAGCGGCATGGAGAAGCTGCAGGAAGTCAAGTTCCACCACGGCGGCGAGATCCGGATCTCCGACTGCCCCAGCCTGACCAAGCTCACCCTCGACAACATCTCGGGCGCCAGCCTGGTCCACCTCGAGAACTGCCCTGCCATGACCCAGTTCAACTTCACGGGCAACGGCGCCGAGCAGGCCGGACAGACCAATTTCGAGTTCGTCAACATGCAGGGCCTCACGTCCATCAACATGGTCACGGCCAAGTCCATCACCGTGGACAACTGTCCCAACTTCGCGACGCTGACCCTGAGCAGGCCTTCTTCCTATCTGCAGGCCATCACCCTCAAGGACACGCCCAAGTTCAGGACCGGCACCGTCGGCACGCGCAATCAGAACTTCAGCGAGCGCCAGACCACGCTCACGTTCAACAACTGCAGCAATTCCGTGAACAGCGCAACGTTCACCATGCACTACCGCAACTACGGTTCGCCGACGGTCAACAAGACGAACTCCAGCAGGGTCAACATCAGATACAACCAGTAAGGAAAATCAACGCTTCCGCAGATTGCCCATAGCGAGCTCCCACACCGTGGCGAAAGTCTCGCGGGCGCCATACCGAAGCGAGAAAGGCAGCCGCCGCAGGAAAGACCCTGCGGTGGCTGCTTTCTTTCCGAGGGAGCCCTTCTGCCGCGAGCGGCGGCGGGATGCGGAGGACATGCCGAAATTGCCGCCGGCGCGCACGAAGCGGCGCAGCTGCGCGGGATCCACGGCCCGGAAGCCGGGCAGGCAGCGTGCCGGGTCGAGCCCGAAATCGGCCACCAGCAGCGAACAGAGCAGGGTGTGCCAGCGCAGCAGGCCGGCGCGGCGGAGCGCCACGGCCAGCTCCTGCTTGCTGTAGCGCCCCTCGAGGGCGGTCAGCGCACGCGTGAGGTCGCAAAACTGTTTGCAGCCCACGCCCGGCCCGATGGCATGCTTGAAAATATGGGACGAGAGCAGCAGCAGTTCGCCGCAGGGCGTCCCGGGCGCCGGCAGACGCGCCGGCGAAAGATGGATGTCGTAGTAGCGGGCATGGAGCTCCACGGTCACGCCGTCGCGGAAGAAGACCACCGACCCGTCCGCCGCCCTGTACCACTTGTCCGCCGGCGCCTCCTCCCTGTCATTCTGAGCGCCGGCGAAGAATCTGTCCACCCCCTCCGGCAGGAAAAGGTCGATGTCGCCCGCCTGGCGGACCGACGGATCGGCATAATACTTCGCCGATTCGCAGCCCTTCTGCACCAGCGGGTGCAGCCCGGCGGCGTGCAGCTGCGCCAGCAGCGTCTCCTGCACGCGGGCGTAGCGGGTGGCTGCCCGCGCGAACGCCGTCTGCCAGGCCTGCAGGACGGGCTGCAGGGCCTCCGGCGGACGCTGGGCCGCCGGCAGATGCGCGATCCCGCGCAGCACCACGCCCATCACCGCCTGCTCGCGGCCCAGCCGGAAGACCTGCTCCCAGCCGGCCGTGTCCGGCACGGCCGCCAGCCGCAGGTCCTGCTCCCACAGGCCTGCGCGCAGCAATTCCAGGAAGGTATTCCACGCTTGATCGGACATATCGAAGGATAAAGATAGAGAATTCCGACGAAAAATCGTAAATTTGGGTTCGATTAGAACCCAGGCGATGATGGACAACACCCCCGCAGGAATCCGCCAGGACCCCGACGCGCTGCA
>JAEEGL014830110.1_pt1 | contig 14030 bp, 15 predicted proteins | sample 9134231 | NCBI WGS metagenome assembly JAEEGL01 (sample SAMN16246548, study PRJNA631951) | gut metagenome | biome: gut microbiome; feature: rumen; material: fiber-attached | host: Bos | place: Iran: Karaj | collected 2018-10
AAAGGGAACTGGACCTGGATGTCATTCACCATATGACCTGCAGGGACAGGAATGTCAACGCGACCAAGGCGCTGCTGCTGGGACTGTATGCGGAAAACATCCGGAACGTGCTCATTGTCACGGGAGACCCGATCCCCACGGCGGAGCGCGATGAGGTGAAGAGCGTGTACCACTTCAATTCCAGGAAGCTGGGCGCTTTTGTCAATTCCCTGAACAGGGAGACCTTCCGGGAACCCTTCCAGATCTTCGGCGCCCTGGATCTGAATGCGGTGAATTTTCCGATGGAGCTTAAGAGGGCAAAGGAGAAGGAAGAATCCGGCATGATCGGGTTCCTGACACAGCCCGTACTCTCGGAACAGGCCCTGGAGAACCTGAAGATGAGCAGGAAAGAGCTTTCCGGCTGGATTCTCGGCGGAATCATCCCCGTCATCAGCCACCGGAACGCGGTTTTCATGAACAATGAGATCAACGGGATCACCGTTTCCCAGGAGATTATCGACCGCTATGAAGGGCTGGACCGCGCGCAGGGAGAGGACCTGGCGGTGGAGATCTCCGCGGAGATCGCGGAGAAGATCCGCCCCTATATCGACGGCTATTACCTGATGACGCCGATGCGCCGGGTAGGCCTGATGGAGCGGATCATAAAGAGACTGCAGGAGATGGAAATAGGACAGGGAAACCGGTAGTATATGCATAATCATGCGTTATACACAACATAACAACAGGTTTTGAAAACAAGAGGAAGAGGGAGAAATCCCTCTTTTTTTTTGAACAGAATAAGCAAAAATGTCGATTGTTGACAAAACATCATATTGTAAAATTTTTATAAACAGAGTATAAAGAATTGGAAAATCTCATGCGGAAGAGAGAGCAGGCTTCTTAATTCGGAAGGCGGACCGGGGTTTGTTTCATGGATCAGTCAGCATATTTAAATACTGTCCTCGCAAAATACGCGGGGACCTTTGATATAGAGAAGGACCGGGAGACGGACGGCCGGAAATACGCAGCCTACGCTTATTTTTCCTCCCTGGGGGAAAAATATGTCCTGGTAAAAAAAGCCAGGCTGTGGGCAGTGAAAGCTTATGAGCATGCTTTTTTCCTGTATGAAGACAGCTGTACGCCCGGACTTCTCGAAGAACTGATGAGAAGCGTGACGGACTATATGGAGCCGGTCCTCGTCCGGAAAGGGGAAAAGTACCCGGAAAAGGACCATATGTACACGTACCTGACCTTTGTCATACTGTGCCGGAATACGCCGGATGAGGAAGCGAAAAAAGCGATAAAGAAATTCCGGTTTGACAGAGGATACCTGTTTTCCATGAGGGGGCATTCCGAGGCCAGGCTGGTCGTTGCGGACATGGAGACGGAAAAGGTATTTACCAATCCCGCAGGCAGGTCTCTCACCAAAATGTACAGGAAAGCATTTGCGGAGACGGCCCGCGGCGCCAAAGGCTATAACGAACTTTTCACCCCTGCGGATCAGAGGCGCAAAAGCCCGGTATAGATATACTATTACACTCTTAAAGAGGAGGTTATCTTATGAATGCAGCAATTGTTCTGATCATCTCGATTGGCCTGCTCCTGGCCGGTTATATCTGCTACGGCGGATGGCTGGCAAAGCAGTGGGGGATTGACCCGTCCCGTAAGACGCCTGCCCATGAGATGGAAGACGGCATCGACTACGTGCCCGCGAAGGCACCGGTCCTGATGGGACACCATTTCTCGTCCATCGCCGGCGCCGGCCCGATCAACGGCCCTATCCAGGCAGCAGCTTTCGGCTGGGTTCCTGTTCTGCTCTGGGTCATCATCGGCGGCATCTTCTTCGGCGGCGTCCATGATTTCGGCGCCCTGTTTGCATCTGTCCGCCATAAGGGACAGTCCATCGGTGAGGTCATCGACAGTTCCATGGGCAAGACAGCCAAGAGACTGTTCATCACCTTCGCTTACCTGACCCTGCTGCTGGTTGTCGCGGCATTCGCTTCCATCGTCGCAGGTACCTTCGGCGCGACCAACGCGGCCGGCAATGCCCTTGAGGGAGCGGCTCTGGAGGCAAATCTTTCCACGGCAATGATTTCCCTTCTGTTCATTGTCCTGGCAATCATCTTCGGATACATGGTTTACCGGAAGAACATGCCCATCGGTCCCGCAACCATCGGCGGCGTCATCGGCATCGTCATTATCGTGGCCATCGGCCTGAACTTCCATCCGGTCGCACTGTCCTACAATGCCTGGATGTGGGTTCTCGGACTCTATATCCTGGTAGCTTCCGTGGCACCGGTGTGGATTCTTCTGCAGCCCCGTGACTACCTGAGCTCCTTCCTGCTCTATTTCATGCTGATCGTCGCGGTCATCGGCGTGGTCGGAGCCCATCCGTCACTGGACATCCCGGCCTTCGGTGATGCCGCGGTCCGCGGAAACGGCCTTTTTGCCGGCGGCTCCCTGTTCCCGGCACTCTTCATCACCATCGCCTGCGGCGCTATCTCCGGATTCCACTCCCTGGTTTCCTCCGGAACCACAGCGAAGCAGCTGGACAATGAGAAAGACGCGCAGATGATCGGCTACGGCATGATGCTCGTAGAGTGCGTGGTCGCGGTCCTGTCCCTCTGCGCCGTTGCGTATGTGTGGAAAGAGGCGGCTGTTCCGAAGGGTGAGGTTCCGTTCGGTTCTCCGACTGTTGTGTTTGCTACCGGTATCTCCCGCATGATCGGTACCTTTGCAGGGGAAAATGTCCAGGCTGTCATGTACCAGATGCTGGTCCTGGCGGTTTCCGTATTCTGCCTGACCTCCCTGGATACCGCAACCCGTCTTGCCCGCTACATGTTCCAGGAGTTCTGGCTGGAAGAGGGTGAGACCGTGAAGGATGCCAAGGGAACCAAGGCAGTCCTGACCAATCCTTATGTCGCTACCATCATCACGGTTGTCCTGGGCGTTGCACTCGGTATGACCGGATACAGCAAGATCTGGCCTCTGTTCGGCGCAGCGAACCAGCTCCTTGCGGCTCTGGGCCTGATGGCTGTGTGCGCATGGCTCGGCGATGCCGGAAGAAACAACAAAATGTTCTACATTCCGATGGTATTCATGCTGATTGCCACCATCACATCCCTGTTCCAGACCATTATGGCGAAGTTCTCCGCGGGCGGAGACATGTGGAATTATATCCAGGGCAGCATTGCCGTCCTGCTGGTTGTCCTGTCCATCATCCTGGCGGTTGTCTCCTTTAAGACACTGTCCGCCCAGAAGAACAAGGCGTAAGATAAGATTATGATATTCAACAGGCTTCGGCCCCTTCCGGGAAGTGAGACCCTGGAAGGGGTGACGGAGGATTTCCGGGAAAGCAGAAGGCTGGAAAAGTACCGCCTCGGGAAAAGGGCGCTGTACTTTCCGGCGGGGTTTTCCTGGGAATACCTTCCTCTCCGCGAGATTACCGGCATTTGTCCGGTTACCAGGGTCATCCAGTCGGAAAACGGCGTGTGCCCATTTGCCATGGAAGTGCCGGGCGTGAAAATCCGGTTCCGTGAAAAGGATATGGTCCTGGAAACGGAAAAAGAAAAAAGCAGCAGGATTCTGCTGTCTCTCGGACTTCCGTTCCGGGAGGAGGAACAGGTACTGTAAGATATCCGGGCGTTATTTCGGAAACCGAGGTTTCCGGGATAACGCCTTTTTCTTTTCTTCTCTGCTTTCTTTTCAAAAAGATGATTGCGTTGTACAATTATATCTGAGATACAGCACATTTTTTCCGGGGATTTTATGCTATTCTGTAAATGCGGCTGAAACTGCAGGTTCTTCGGGCCTGTATGTATGACCGTATTCGTGAGAGCGGGAAGGAGCGGATGATGGGGGCAATATCGGTATACGCATTTAACACCAATCCCGGAATCCAGACCCATGTGCATCCGCACGGACACCTGATTATCGTGCTGGAGAAGGAATTCTACTTCCGCTTCCGGGACAATGAGTGCCATCTGAAGCCGGGGCAGATCGGTTTCATCCCGCCCGGGGTGGAACACGACTATTCCTGCAGCGGGAAGGCGGTGACGCTGAATATCCCGGAAGAGATGGTGAAGGCCACAGACCTCCTGTTTCTGACGGAACACTTCGTCAGGGACATCGATGAGAAGCTGCAGCCGCTGCTGGACCTCATTATCCAGGAGGTGGATTCCAGCAGCCCCCAGAACGAATCTCTCAGATATCTGTTTTATTATCTTTACGACAAGCTGGTCAACGATGACAGGATGCTGTCAGTCCGGTATATCAATGACAATTACGCGGAGGATATCCGGGTTGAGCAGCTGGCGGAGATGGAGAATTACAACCCTTCTTATTACGCGTCCGTGTTCCGGAAAAAGATGGGATGCATTCCGAGCGACTATATCCGTATGGTCCGCATTGAGAAGGCCAAGGAGATTCTCCTCACAACGCATTATCCCGTGATAAATGTTGCCATGCAGGTGGGGTACGCAAACGCGTCGTCCTTCACGAGGGTGTTCCGGGAGACAACCGGGATGACGCCCCATCAGTTCAGGAGAATGCAGGGAACGCAGGACTCAGGAAAGAGTCTCGATTATACACAAGCTACAAGGGAGGAAACACGATGAGAATTTCAGAACATCCGATTCTGCAATTTGCGCGTGGGGAGAAGGTCACCTTCTTCTTTAACGGCGACCCGGTGGAAGGCTATACCGGGGAGACCATCGCGGCAGCCCTGCACGCGGCAGGCATCCGCGAGCTGGGGCACAGCCAGAACCTGCACAGGCCCAGAGGGTTATTCTGTGCCATCGGAAACTGTTCATCCTGCTTTATGACGGTAGACGGCGAGCCGAATGTCAGAGTCTGTATCACCAAGGTGAAAGCGGACATGGATGTCCGCGAACAGGAAGGAAAGGGGGTTGTCCGCAATGATTAGAGACATTGAGGTCCTGGTTATCGGCGGAGGTCCCGCCGGACTGTGCGCTGCGGACGCGGCGGCTTCCATGGGGGCAAAGGTTGTCCTGTGCGAGCGCTATGACGCCGCGGGCGGCCAGCTGGTCAAGCAGACCCATAAGTTCTTCGGTTCTGAGAAGCAGTATGCCGGGGATCGCGGGATTCACATCGGTGAGTTCCTGATGAAAAGGATTGAGGAGAATCCCAATGTCGAGCTCCTGACGGACGCCGATGTGCTGGGTATCTACGAGGACGGCATTGTGACCGTGCTCCATGAGAACAGGCACCTGAAATTCCGCCCGCGGAAGACCATTGTGGCCACAGGCGCGTCCGAAAAGTTCCTGGAGTTTCCGAACAATGACCTCCCGGGAATCTACGGCGCGGGAGCGGTGCAGACCCTGATGAATGTCTACGGTGTCCTTCCGGCCGAGCGGGCCGTGATGGTGGGCGCCGGAAACATCGGCCTTATCGTCAGCTATCAGATGATGCAGGCGGGCGTGAATGTGGTGAGCCTCGTGGAGGCGGCGCCGAAGATCGGCGGCTATCTCGTCCATGCCTCCAAGATTGCCCGCGCAGGCGTGCCGATCCGCACCGGATATACGGTCAAGGAAGCGTACGGCGACGGAAAGCTGGAGGGCGTGGTCATTGTCGCGCTTGACGATAAGTTTCAGCAGATTCCGGGCACGGAAGAGGATATCAAATGCGATACCCTGTGCCTGGCGGTAGGCCTCACCCCGCTGACAGAGCTTCTGTGGCAGGCGGGCTGTCACATGGAATTCATCCGGGAGCTGTCCGGACATGTGCCGGTCCTGGACGAGAATCTCATGACCAGTGTCGACGGCATTTATGTCGCCGGCGATGCGACCGGCATCGAGGAAGCTTCCGCAGCCATGGTGGAAGGAAAGATTGCCGGCTACGCGGCAGCTGAGAGCCTCGGATATGAGAAGGAGAAAGCTGCGGAGCTTAAGGCGGAAGCGGTGAAGGAGCTTGAGGTGCTCCGTTCCGGCCCGATGGGCGGCAAGATCCGCGCCGGACTGGAGAAGGAGATTGCGAAGGGAGGTCGGAGATAATGTTATATCAGAATGGAATTCCAACGCCGGAAGACCTGGCGAAAGTACTTCCCTCCGAGGAGAGAATGCAGAAGGGCGCATTTGCCATTACGGAATGCTTCCAGCAGATTCCATGCAACCCCTGCGCGAAGGCCTGCGTGAAGAAAGCGCTCACCGTGGAACCCGACATCAACGCGACGCCGAAGATTGACTATGACGTATGCAACGGCTGCAGCCTGTGCATTTCCCGCTGTCCCGGACTTGCCATCTTTGTGGTGGATATGACCTGGAGCGAGGATCGCGCGCTGGTGAAGCTTCCCTATGAGTTTCTGCCGGTTCCGAAAAAGGGAGAATTCGTCCCCGGTCTGGACCGCTCCGGAAAAGAAGTGGGATGCTTTGAGGTCGTGAGCGCTGTCTCCGGCGGTGAAAAGAATATGACATGGGTTATCGGCATTGCGGTTCCGAAGGAACTGGCCATGGAGGTCAGAAACATCCGGCCGGTGCAGGCACAGTAGAAAGGCGGTGTGAACATGGATAACAAGAATACGATCATCTGCCGCTGTGAAGACCTGACACGCGAGGATATCCTTGCGCTGATCGAGGAAGGCTACTGCACGATAGATGAGATCAAGAGAGTCAGCCGCGCGGGCATGGGTCCGTGCCAGGGAAGGACCTGCAGGATGCTTATCGCGCAGGAGCTCTCCAATTACTATAAGATTCCGATGGAGGAAGTGCTGATGTCTACCTTCCGGCCGCCTACAAAGCCCATCTCCATGGGCGTCCTGGCGGATGCGTACCTGGAGGCGCAGAAGGAAGAGGAAGAGAAGGGGGGCGAAGGCAGATGAAAGCAGGATATGATGTAATTATCATCGGCGGAGGAATCGTCGGCTGTGCCACCGCCTTCGAGCTGGCAAAGAGAGGCATCACGGACGTGCTTCTGATTGAAAAGCGGTTTCTGGATGCGGGAGCTACCGGGCGCTGCGGCGCCGGCATCCGCCAGCAGTGGGGATCCGAGCTGAACGCGCGCATCGCGCTGGAGAGCACCCATATCTTTGAACACCTGGAAGAGTATACCGGCTACAAGAGAAGCTGCGGACTGCATCAGGGCGGTTATCTCCTGGTTGCCTACACGGAGAAGGAGTGGGACCAGTTCCACAAGAACCTGGAGGTGCAGCATAAGCTGGGGATCGATTCCTACGCCGTGGACCTTGACCAGATCAGGGAGATGATGCCGGGCATCAATACCGAGGGCATGTACGGCGGCACCTTCTGCCAGAAGGACGGACACGCGGATCCCTTCCAGTGCACCCAGGCCTACGCCACCGGCGCAAAGCGGATGGGCGTGGAGTTCCTGACCTACACCGAGGTCACCGGCCTCACCACAAAGGCGGGGAGAATCGCCGGCGTGAAGACCACCCGCGGCGACTTTGAGGCCAATATCGTCATCAACTGCGCCAATGTCCACGCGCCGGAGCTGGCTGCCATGGTCGGCGAGGATATCCCGGTTTATTCCGAGCGTCACCAGGCCCTGGTCACCGAGCCGGTGGCTCCCATCTACGACATGATGCTGATGTCCTTTGCCCGTTCCTACTATGTGCAGCAGACGCCTCACGGCAGCTTTGTCATGGGCATCGGGCCGAAGGAAGCTCCCAGCTTCAACTTCAATTCCAGCTGGCAGTTCCTCGAGAAGAACTGCGCCGTCATGTGCGAGGCCCTTCCGATTCTCCGGAAGCTGAAGGTGGTCCGCCAGTGGGCCGGCCAGTATGACATGAGCCCCGACTGCAACCCGGTCATCGATGAGGCGAAGGAGGCGAAAGGCTTCTGGAGCGTATGCGGGTTCTCCGGCCACGGCTTCATGGTTTCGCCGCGCATCGGAATCCTGATGGCAAATAAGATTGCCGGCATGGAAGACTCCATGGACATCGCAATGTTCAGCAAGGAGAGATACAAGACAGGAAAGCTTCTGCTGGAGCCCGCTGTAGTATAACTACAGTGTGGGATGTCCCCCGCCTCTTCAGGCGGCGGGGGACAATCCCCCACTGAGTTATACGCTGCGCTGGCATGCGCACACGTGCTGATTGGTAATTGATGCCTGACGGCATCCGGCACGTGGCGCGCAAGACACGCGAGCGTGTCTTGAACTACAGCACCGACAATTCCATATTGTGGTTTTTCGCAACAGCTGTCACGGCTCCGCATGCCGGGACAGCTGTTTCTTTGTCTTGACTTTTGTTCGGACAAAATCTATGCTGAATTTATCTTTATAATTATTCCGTGCCGGAGAGGGAGGATTCCCATGAACCGGGACGAGTCTTTTTTCTCCCGCGACAGGGAGTTTTACCATTCTCTTTTTGCGATGCTCATTGTGGTGGCACTGCAGAACCTGATCTCCTACAGCGTCAATATGGCGGACAATATCATGCTGGGCGCCTACAGCCAGGAAGCTCTATCGGGCGCCGCGGTGGTGAATCAGGTCTTTTTCCTGGTGCAGCAGACGGCGGTGACCATCGGCGACGGCCTGGTTGTGCTGTCTTCCCAGTACTGGGGGCAGAAGCGCACCGAGCCGATCCGGCGCATCACAGGCATGGTTCTCCGGGTGGCTTTCTGCGCCGGGGTATTCCTGATCGTTGTCTGCACATTGTTCCCGCGGCAGATTCTTTCCATATTCACAACGGATGAGACAATTCTATTCCAGGGCATGCAGTACCTGCGGATTATCAAATATACGTTCCTGCTTTTCCTGCTGACCCAGGTGCTGCTGGCATCGCTCCGCAGCGTGGAGACCGTGAAGATCGCGTTTGCCATCTCCTGTGTCTCCCTGGTGATCAATATCTGCGTCAATTCCACCCTGATCTACGGACGGTTCGGATTCCCGGAACTGGGCGTGGTCGGGGCCGCCATCGGCACCATCACTTCCCGTATTGTGGAGCTTTTGATCGTTCTTTTCTATATGCTGAAGAAGGACGGACGGCTCCGCCTCTTTTCCGACCGGGCCCTGCTTCACGCCCCGAAGGAGCTGCGGCAGGATTATGTCAGGGTAGCCGTCCCCATCCTGGTGGCAGGACTCCTGTGGGCCGTTTCCGTGCCCATGCAGACCGCCATCCTGGGGCACCTGAGTTCTGACGCCATCGCGGCGAACTCGGTCGCGACCACATTTTACCAGTATATGAAGGTTATCGTGCTGGCCATGTCTTCCACATCCGCGGTGATGATGGGGAAGACGGTGGGAAAGGGAAACCTGGCGGAGGTCAGGGCGGCGGGCCGCACCCTTTCCGTGCTGGATATCTGCATCGGCCTGGTGCTGGGGAGTATCCTGTACCTCACGAAAGGATTCCTGCTGTCCCATTACGTGCTGAATGAGACGGCGGCGCACCTGGCGGATCAGCTCATCACCATCATGGCATTCGTGATGGTGGGCATGTCGTACCAGATGCCGGTGGGATCCGGCATCATCCGCGGCAGCGGCGACACGAAATTCTCCCTGTATCTCAATATGATCAGCACCTGGGGTATTGTCATGCCCCTGTCCTTCGCGGCAGCATTCTGGTGGAAATGGTCCATCCCGGCGGTGGTCATCTGCATCCAGTCAGACCAGATTTTCAAGGGACTGCCCATTTTCCTGCGCTTCAGGAGCTATAAGTGGATTCACAGACTGACAAGGTGACAAAGGAACAAAGGAGGTTTCCATGAATTACGTCTTTATTTCCCCGGCCTACCCTGTAACCTGCACACATTTCTGCGAGCGCCTGCACGGACTTGGGGTAAATGTCCTCGGCATCGGCGATGTGCCTTACGATGAGCTGAACGGGCAGCTGAAGGATGTCCTGACGGAATACTATTATGTGGATACCCTGGAGGATTACGACCTGGTATACCGCGCCGTTGGCTTTTTCATCCACAAGTACGGCAGGATTGACTGGCTGGAATCCATGAATGAGTACTGGCTCCCCTCGGACGCGAGACTGCGGACGGACTTTAATATCTCCACGGGAACCGGGGAGGACGGGGTCTGGAAGCTGGTAAGGAAATCGGCCATGAAGCAGGTGTTCCTGGAGGCCGGCATCCCCACCGCCCCGCAGCATATGGTGTCGGACTTCGAGGCGGGAAAGGCCTTTGCGGACAAAGTGGGGTATCCCGTCATTGTCAAGCCGGATATCGGGGTCGGGGCGAACGGCGCAATGAAGATTGAGACGGAGGAGGAGCTGGAAGAGTTCTACCGGGAGCTTCCGGATGTCCCGTATGTGATGGAACAGTTCCTCAGCGGGGAGATCTGCACCTATGACGCCGTCATCGGCCCGGACTGTGAGCCGCTCTTTGAATCCATGTGCACCTATCCGTCGGTGATCGATTCCGTGCAGTATGATGAGAACATCCATTATTACACGACGGCGGATGTCCCGGAGAAGCTGCGCGTCCTGGGGAGGAAGACGGTGGAGGCCTTCGGGGCGGACCGGCGGTTTGTCCATTTTGAGTTTATCCACCTGGCAAAGGCTTACAGGGGTATCGGAAAGGCCGGGGACTATGCCGTGATGGAGGTGAACATGCGTCCCGCGGGAGGCCATGACCCGGATATGATGAACTATGCCCGGTCCGCGGATGTGTTTCAGATCTATGCGGAGATGGTCACTTCCGGCAGGAGGATTTCACCCGAATCCGGGGAACACTACCTCTGCGCCTACGCTGCCCGCAAGGACGGCCATGCCTTTTCCCATAACGACGAGGAGATAATGGAGCGCTACGGCGGCGATATTGTCATGCATGAGGAGATGCCGCCCATCGACTGGCCTTCCATGGGAAGGTATGTCTATATGGCGAGATTTAAGAAGAAGGAAGAGATGAACCGGTACTTTAAATTTGTCCTTGGATGATACATTTCACAGAATGTTCACAAATTTGTTAGCACTCACCTCTTGACGCTGCTAATAATCGTGCTATAATACGGATTGTAAGGAAATGAAAGAAGAGCTCCGAAGCAATCCGGCAGATAAGCGGCGGGGTTCTGAAGATAGAATACAGGAGGTAGCTGTTATGATGTATATGCCGAGTCTTTTCAGAGAAAATTTAGTAGATGATTTCTTCAACGATTTTGATCATTCCTTCTTCACCCGCCCGGTGCGTGGCAAGGAAGCGGTGAACCTGATGAAGACAGATGTCAGGGAGACCAGGGAAGGCTTTGAGCTGGATGTGGAGCTTCCGGGATATAAGAAAGATGCCATCACACTGGAGCTGCATGAAGGAAACCTGAGCATTACCGCGAAGAAGCAGGAAAACACTGAGGAGAAGGATAAGGAAGGACGCCTGATCCGCCAGGAGCGCTACGCGGGAACCATGCAGAGAACCTTCTATGTCGGTGAGGACATCACCGAGGAGGATGTGAAGGCGAAGTTTGAGGACGGCATCCTGAAGCTGTTCGTTCCGAAGAAGGAAGCAGTTCCGAAGGTTCCGGAAAAGAAATACATCACCATCGAGGGATAATGACAGGGCAGATATAAAAAAAGAGGCGGTACGCTGGTTTTTGGAAGCGTACCGCCTCTTTTTAATAATAAAATTTTAGGGGAAAAACAGGTGTATATTATGTTATACTGTAAATCGGTAAAGCATTTTCGGACAGGTCTTGAACGAGGGTAGCATGAGAAGGAAATCGACAAAAGAAATACTCGCGGAATCATTTGTGGAGCTGGCGGAAAAACGGCCTATCAACAGGATTACCATCACCAATATCACGGATAACTGCGGGATGTCCCAGCCGACTTTTTACAATCATTTCAGGGATAAATACGACCTGATCGTGTGGATTTACGTAAATTCTGCAAAACTTATCACGGGAAAAATTGGCCGGGACGGATATGAATGGCGCGACACCCTGCTGGAGGGCGCCAGGTCTTATGTGGAAAACCGGGATTTTGCCGTCAACGCGCTGCTGCATACCAGCGGAAAGGAAGCTTTCTTTTTCCAGGTGCAGCAGGCCAATATTGAGCTCCTGTCAAAGGAGGTCAGGAAGAAACTGAAAACGGACGAAATTCCGGAGGATCTCATGGGACTGATACGGGTCTACTGTTACGGAACCGTGCAGTTCACCTTTGAGTGGCTTACCGGAGATGTCAGGATTTCGCCGGAGGAGGTCGCGGATATCTGTGAGCGGTCCCTGCCGGAGCAGCTGAAACCATATCTTTATCCGGGAAAGGAGAAGAAATGATTATCAAGGCAGTAAAACTGTATGAAAATGGCTTCATGACGCAGCCTTTCGCCTGCGGCGGCGAGGAGGGGATGGAGAAATATGATCCCGCGGTAAAATACCGTTCCAGCCTGCAGAACTTCCTGATTGATACCGGCGATGAGGTGATCCTGGTGGATACCGGCCTTCCCGCCGGAACTCCCGAGGCTGTCCCGGATGAGAAGACCATGATCTATATGGGCCGGAAAATCGAAGAGTATACGGACGCGCTGAAGACTGCGGGATATACCCCGGACCAGGTGACGAAAATCCTGGTGACCCACAAGCACGCGGACCATACCGGGGAACTGAAAAGCTTTCCGGACGCGGTCGTGTACATTTCCCCGGAGGACGCGGACGCGCTGGAACTGCCGGAAAAGAACACCTGCCGCGTAACTTACAAGGACGGCCCGTTTGAGAATTTTCCGGCGGCGGAGAAAATTGCGGAGGGGGTCTGGCTTGTCGAGGCGAAGGGCCACACCTTCGGGAACAGCATTATCATCGCGGAGGATGACGGGCTGTTTTATATGATGCACGGCGATGTGACCTATACCGACGAGGCGCTCTATGCGAACAGGCTGTCGGTGGTCTTCGAGGATCCGAAGGCGGCGAGGGAAACCCTGGACCGGGTACGGGAATTCATCCGCACCCATCCCACAGTATATCTCTCCACCCACACGCCCCTGGGGTATGAGAACCTGGAAGCGAAGAAGATAACGGATCTCGATAATCCGCCGGAAAGTATCCCGGTGGGTGAGATTGCCGCGGGAGCCGCTTCCGGCAGATATATCTGCTCTGTCTGCGGTTACGTCTATGACCCGGCCGAGGGGGACCCGGATCACGGAATCCCGGCGGGGACGGCTTTCGAGGATCTTCCGGAAGACTGGAAATGCCCGCGCTGCAAAAAAGACAAAGAGAAGTTCAACAGGGCTTGACCCGTAATGGGGCCGAATTGTTGACGGGGCCGTCGGTTAGGATTGACTACTTCCGACGGCAATGCGATAATAACAGTATATCTGTGGTTTTTTCGCAGTCTGTTTTCTGTGTACCTGAGGGGCTTTCCGGAGGGTCCGGAAAGCCTTTGAATAACAACCAGGAGGGAAAAAGTATGATTTATTCTGCAGAAGTTAACAACATGTGTCCTGTGACGCAGGGTGTTCACCACGGTGCAGCTCCGATTCCGGAGGAGGCAAAGTGGGTGAAGGCGAAGGAAGTCAAGGACATCTCCGGCTATACCCACGGTATCGGCTGGTGCGCCCCCCAGCAGGGATGCTGCAAGCTTTCTCTGAACGTAAAGGACGGCATCATCCAGGAGGCTCTGGTGGAGACTCTGGGATGCTCCGGCATGACTCACTCCGCCGCTATGGCATCTGAGATTCTTCCGGGCCTGACCGTTATGGAAGCCCTGAACACAGACCTTGTCTGTGATGCCATCAACACCGCGATGCGGGAGCTTTTCCTTCAGATCGTCTATGGACGTTCCCAGAGCGCATTCTCCGAGGACGGACTGCAGATCGGTGCAGGATTGGAAGACCTGGGCAAGGGAACCCGTTCCATGGTGGGAACTACCTATGGAACCCTGGCCAAGGGACCGCGCTACCTCGAGCTGACCGAGGGCTATATCACAGACCTGGCACTGGACGAAGAAGACCAGATCATCGGCTATAAGTATGTAAACTTCGGCAAGATGATGGACTTCATCAAGGCTGGCGATGACGCGAACGAAGCACTGAAGAAGGCATCCGGCCAGTACGGCCGTGTGGCTGACGCAGCGAGAATCATCGACCCGCGCAAGGCATGATAGAGGGAGGATAACGAGATGGCTTTATTTGAATCATACGAAAGAA
>JAEEGL015344588.1_pt1 | contig 14030 bp, 9 predicted proteins | sample 9134231 | NCBI WGS metagenome assembly JAEEGL01 (sample SAMN16246548, study PRJNA631951) | gut metagenome | biome: gut microbiome; feature: rumen; material: fiber-attached | host: Bos | place: Iran: Karaj | collected 2018-10
CCCTTGAAGACGACGAGGTAGATAGGGCCAAGGTGTAAGTACAGTAATGTATTCAGCTGATGGTTACTAATAGGTCGAGAGCTTCACCAAGAAGGTGTAAGTTATTCCAGGATGGAAATCTTCTGTTTTGTATCAGGTTGTTGATGTATTAAGAATCAGCAGGGTGTATTTTAGCCTGCTGACCCCGGCAGAAGTTTTTGCTTTTTAAAGCTTCGAGAGGGGCACGGAGTGTTCTGCTGTTACTTTGGTAGTTCACAAAGTGACAGAGTCTATATATTTATGATTTTTATTCCTCGATAGCTCAGCGGCAGAGCATCCGGCTGTTAACCGGAGGGTCGTAGGTTCAAACCCTACTCGGGGAGCGCAACCTCACCTCGTGAAATACCTCGGTGAGAAAAAACACTCCGTGCCCCTCCCGCGACTTTGAAAGGCAAAAGTTGCTGCCGGGGTCATAAATCGGAGATTTATGATTTTTTGGGGCTCCGTGGTCAAGCGGTTAAGACATCGCCCTTTCACGGCGGTAACACGAGTTCGATTCTCGTCGGAGTCATTCAAGTAAATAATTGGTGCCATAGCCAAGTGGTAAGGCGTGGGACTGCAACTCCCTGATCGTTGGTTCAAATCCGACTGGCACCTCTTAAGCCGAAACAGAAATGTTTCGGTTTTTTGCATAAACAGAATTCATACGGAAAGGAAGCAGTATGTTAAAAGGTAAAAAACTGAATCTCACAAAAGCAGAAACGGCCGGTTTTATAATTTTGGCATGCCAGATCATCCTGATCTTTATTTTCAATCTTGTTTGTTCTCCCAAGTACATTGACTGTGATTCGGCCAAGGTAATGGAACATATCATCAAAATGTGGGAACACAAGACACTGATCATTGATAACTGGTATTATTCCACTATTCTGGGATATGATTCGGTTGCGGTCTTTGCAATTCCTTTCTATGGACTGACAAAGAATATCTTTTTTGCCTGTTCCATGTCAAATCTGCTTTCTACATTGATCTTTGTTTATACGATCTTTTTCATCTTTAAAGGTAAAGAAAAGGTTTATCCCCTTGTGGCTTCCTGCATTATCCTTTTACCCTGGGATCTTGGGATGCTTGAATATTTTAATATGCTCTTCTTTGCGGGTGCATATTATATTGTCAAAGTTACCGTTCCTTTAATGTTTGCAGGCCTTATTCTTTATGTTGAAAGAGAAGACATGAAGAAGTGGTGGAAGAAGAAGGATTTCATGCTGATGTTCATTCTTTTTCTCTTTTATCTTCTGGCAACCACCGCATCAAGCGGCGTATTTGTGTTAGCCATGGGCTTTGCTCCCGTAATTCTTGTTTTTGCGATTTACAAACTGTATACATGGACAGCACCTAAAAAGGAATACATTGTCTTTTCAATACTTACTTTCATTTCCTTTATTCTGGGATATGTTGTTAATATGAATGTCTCGGCAAGCGATAATACATTGTACGGAGGCTCCACGGCCTTTGGTATGAAGTATTTGGACGGAGAGGATCTGTTTTTGAATTTTTCCAACGCTCTTGTCGGAATCTTTGAAGTGTTCGGTGCCACTTGCACAAATACAGGCATGAAGCCCACAACATATGATGTAATGTCATATGAAGGTATCGTTACATTTTTTAAAATTATATTTGTTGTATTTTTGCTCTTTAATGCTTTCTACACGATTTCGGAAGTTTTGAAGAAGAAAGGATCTTTGCTAAAGGGATTGTATGTTTCCATGTTTTTCTGGGACTGGCTTATATTGATATTTACCAATACCCGTGCCGGAGGAGTGGGAGTATTTGAAGATCGTTATTTCCTGATCGGAATGATCTCGCTGATCATCATAAGTACCGTAAATCTGGTTGATTTCTTTAAATCAAGCAAAATCCCGGGAAGAGTATCTGCAATTCTTGGTGTGATTGTTATTTTGACAATGATCGTCATAAGCTACAAAGACACCATGTTCCTGGGCGAACAGAACCCCAATGTCTGGGCAATAACGGAATATTTTAAAGATAAAGGATTTGGCAGGGTATATATTTATAATGAGACTAATGAAGCTGATAAATTAAGACTTACAGGTAACCCCATTCATTATGTTGATGTAATGACTAACGGAAAATCCTGGGTTTACGATTTTTAAGCTTAATATCAGCTGGGACCCATTTATGAAGAAAATGCTTGTATTATAGTAAATCGCAATATTCTTCAATGTAAGGACAAAGATGAGTTATTTGGCTTCAAGGTAAAGAAAGTTGATGAAGTAAATGATTATGATATCTTCTATTTTGATGGACAGTGACCTTACAGAAAATGATCGTTCTTAATATGTTGTAAAAATCCGAAGATTATTCTTCGGATTTTTTTATACTATACAATAAATTGTCTCAATATATGCGACACGCATGTCATTTTATTCAATTGCAAAATATGCAACTTGAAAGTATCAGACTTGCATATTATGAAATTGACTCTGACGAATATATTAAATAAGGTAAAATTGCAGCATAAAAATGAGATTCTCACATGTTCATCACAAAGGAGGAAAAGAAAAAATGAAGAACAATCTAAACAAGGGATTAAAGAAGAAAATAACCACGGTACTCGCATGCATTTTAACGCTTTGCATTTTAGTAGTTAATCCGCTTTTAACAAAAGCTGCAGATCACACTCACCAGTTTTCTTTTTGGTGTGATGATCGTTACTATTCAAGTACAGTAGATCATCATAGATATTATGAGAAAGGATCTTATAAGAATTGTGACGTGGTAGGTGATTATTACCGTGAGGTTTTAAGGTGTGGATGCGGAAAAGAAAAATATGGTAAATACTGGATTGTAACAAGACATATGCAGTGTGGACAATAATGAAAAAGATTACATTTTGGGGGATGATAATATTTGCATGCTCTTTATTCTTTACTGCATGTTCTAAACAGGAAAAGGCATTATTGACAGATATAGATAATGCGGAATTGGAAAGTGGTGATCCACGGAGTATTGAAGAGGAGTATTATGTAGAAACAGCAGAAGCACTCGGGATTGAGAATGGCATTCTTATCCCGAGCGAGGAAGGTACTATAAACAAAACAGCTGATCCGTCATATTTCTTTTTCTATAAAGGGAATGTATTTTTCTTATTCTCTGAAATAGTAGATGATGAAGAAATATCCTTTCTAAGCTGTTTCGAATCTGAAACAAATGAAGTAAAATGCCAAAGACTAGTAGCAGATTTCGCATTTTCAGTTGATAGGTGTAAGGTTCTTCCAAATGGAGAATTATATCTGTTGATCTGTGACGCAAATGACGAGCAATGGATTTCAGAAGTGCGGGATAAAGTCGTAAAACCGCTTTTTAAGATAGAGGGATCGTATGATTGTACAGATTTCTATGGAGATGGAAACAACACTTTTTGGCTATATGATAGTCATTCATCAGTTGTACGTCAGACAGATTCATTAGGGAATATACAGAGCGAGATTTGTAAACAGGACAAAGTATGTGGTATTTTCTATGATGACACTAACGCAAATGTAGTTTTCCTTGAAAATCGCAATGGGCAAGCTCTATTAGACTCAAACGGAATCGTGAATGAAAACCCTTCGATCAATACTAAGATAATCCCATATGGCGCTCTTATGGATTACTCTTCAGATGGCAAAGCATTTATCTGTCAATCAGATTATGTTTATGCAAATTGGGATAGAATTTTCGATTTTACTACAAACGACTGCATTATTAGTCACGTATTTGATTTTCGAATATCAGATGCGGGATTTGAATTAATAGCCACAATTGATGGATATGTTTATTATATCAATGTAGAAGAAGGAAAACAAAAATCAGAGAAAAAAGAAATAGTTTTGGCAACGGGATTTGTAAAACAGAACCTGTTAAAAGCAGCAGCTAATTTTAACAGGAGCAATTCAGAATATCATGTTACCATATATCAGATGGAGGATATTATATATTCTGTAAGTGACAGTTATTTTGGTTCAATCCACCAACAAATTGCTGAAGGAAAAGGGCCGGATATTGTAACAAACGATGTTGTTTCGGACCTTTCGGTATTTGTGAAAAGTGGATATTTGATTCCTATTGAAATTGATATTAACGAAGAGGATTTTGTCAGCGGAGTTTTTGATACGTTAATATATCGAAATGAATTATATGGCATTCCATACGATTTCCAGTTGAAAACAGTGGTGTCGAATGCACCTGCCTTTGAAGAAAACTATTCTGGGGATGAATTCATGAATAGGGTCCGAAATTCAGGGGCAGAAATACTTCAATGTGGCGAAACCGGAATCAATATCGTGCTGGATTATTTTCTTTATGACACGACTAAAACGGACTACATAGATTGGGAAAAGGGTGTCAGCCATTTGAACGAAAAAGCATTTGTTGATGTTTTGAAATTCTCAAAGGATTATTGTGATAAGGAGGATCTGGATGGTGAGACTCCTCCTTATGAAGCAGATTTTATTAAGCAAGGCAAAGCTTTGTTTTATCAAATTGAAATAATAGATATTTACAGCGATGTTAATTTTATAAAGGCGCTGTTTGGCAACAATTATTTTTATGCGGGGTATTCGGATAAAAATGGTGGCGGATCGGTCATTGAACCGAGTTCAATGTATATAAGTGCATTTTCAAAGGAACAGGAAGGTGCCATTGAATTTATTAAGTATTGCATTTCCTCGGAATATCAAGATATGATTGCAGAATGGATGCCACCTGAAAAAGGATATTTTGGAATAAGACCTAAACTACCTGTTCTGAAAAACTCATTAAGTTATATGTTTGAAATTAAGCGCCATTCTGTAGATGAAATATACTATTCAAATCCTAATGGTGCAAAATACAAAGCTTATGACCTGGACGATAGGGATATCAATCTTTTATATGATGCTATTGATACTGGAGCAGGAATGCAATCTATTCCCGAAGAAGTCAGAGAAATGATCATAGAAGAACTATCGTATTATTTTGATGGGGCGCGTTCAGCTGAAGAAGTTACGAAGAAACTTGACCGCAGGTTAACGGTCTATTTAAATGAAAAACGGTAGACACGATCCAAATTTCTGAGTTATCTTTTATATCAAATAACACTATATAAGATCCGGAACGCTTTAGTTTCGGATCTTTCTTTATTTCAAAAATATTCTATGTTATGCTCAAATAAAGAATTTTTTTGAGGATTGGTATTCATGGCCGTAATTAATATTGGAAAGCGAATAGTTGATTTGCGAGAAAAGAGAGGATTATCACAAAAGGAACTGGCTGAAATGATACCGGTTACGCCTCCAACATTGTCTCGCTGGGAGAATGGGCTGATAACACCTCCATTGTCGCAACTTGAACGTATAAGTGCTGTTCTTGACATTCCTTTAGAAGATATTTTTTCGGGAGACAAGGCGGATTATGATAAATTGAGAAAACGATTTATCAGAGTCAGAGTGCTTTCGGCAGTAATGGCGGTTGTTATACTTGTGAGTGTTTTGTTTTGGATCATGCCAAAATACAGGATCATTCAAGAGAAGGAAACTTATCGGGATGACTATGGAAAAACCCTGATCGTATATGTGAAGCCTCTTTTTGTTATTACAGAAAAAGGGGCCTATATATATGGCAATGGCATAGCGCAAAAGTACTCGGCTGATTCTGATTATGAACTGATCGAAGTAGTATTCACTAAGTCTTCCACAAATTATGAGGATAATGAAAATGAATATTTTTCAAATCTGTATTTTCTGAACAGTCAAACGGGAAAATAGTGGTCCGGTGAATAGTTTATAAGTTATAAGTATATAAAATGGCAAGGGAACTGCGAGAAGTGGTTCCCTTTTTTTTATTTGTTCATGTAATCTGCACATATTGGATATGGCGTCCGTAAAAATTGCACGATATGCAACCGCAAAAGGGGGACTTGCATATTGTGAAATTGACTTTGCATCGTTCATTTCATAATTTGAAATTGGAAACAACAAAAACAATAACAAGAAAGAGGAGGAAATGAATAATGCGTAAGTTAATATCTGCATTAATAATTTTAATCGTTGTTTTTGCAATAGGGACCACTCCGATAATCAGTAATGCCCGTGAGATTGACAGTGGGGTAGAACAACAAATTGATTCGCGCATAATCAGTGTGAAAGAGGTATTTTCTTTTCAAAATATCAATTCAAATAAGGTTAATGTTGAGGTCAAATATGACGTCAGCGTCACTCCACCCAAGACATTTTATTATACTAAGACGAAAAAAGGCGTGAAATATGGAGGAACATTAGATATTGTAAGTATCAGATGCCGGTCGGATGCGAACTATGCGCTTTATAGTGGATATATTTATCCGCTGGAATGATTAATAGCCAGTCAGTGAATATAGGATTAGCATAATTCTTTTTCTTACCTGATTTTTGCAATGAACCTAAAAATAATTTTACATCTAAAGAATTTATGGGGTTTTGCCGATACATAGACAAAACCCCATATTATCTTTATGCGGTAAAAGGATTTACCGCTTCATTAGGAAAGGAGTCCGATATGAAGATAACAAACAGTTCTGTTGCCATGGCATCGACCCATAGCGAAACTGCCGTCAATTACAAGGAAACTGCTGTAATTGAGGCGGCAAAGTCTGAAAATGCGGTTGGTGCGATCTTAACTATTTCCCGCGAAGGAAGCGGGAAAAACATCAAAGAATCCATGCTTGAGTATCAGGAACATAAGGAAAAAGAAGCCGAAGCGCGCCGTAAAAATGGTGAACTTCGATCTCTTCAGGACATGATGGACAGGATCCGCACGGATCGTGCCAATTTTGAAGTGCCCGAAGAAGATTCAGATGCAGAGATCAAAATGCTTCGAAAGATCTTGGCTGCATTGCGCGGAGAGAAGTATGAGGATGATGAGAACTGCAAACTTTCAAAAAATGGAAATGTAACGGATCTCAGATCCTCACACTATCGGGAAATGGGAAGATTTGCCTTTAATCTTGCGTCTGTGGAAGCAGTGAGCATAGAAGCTGTAGCAACTCCGGTTGTAGGAACCGCGGGATCCGGAACGGTCTGGCAGCGTATCACTGCATCAACGGACTTTACATTTGAATCCGAGCATACAACCTTCGCCACAAAGGGCCTTGTACAGACAGCCGACGGAAGGACCATTGATTTTAATGTCGAGGTTTCCATGTCCCGCGAATTCATGAAAGAGACAAATCTTCTGACAGCGCAGGAATATATCAAGACAGATCCTTTGATGATCAATCTTGATACAAATGTGGGCTCGGTCACCGATAAAAAGTACTATTTTGATCTGGATTCAGACGGCAAAGAAGAACAGATTTCTTTTGCCGGAAAAGGCTCGGGATTTCTTGCTCTTGATAAGAACGGAGACGGCAAGATCAACAACGGAAAAGAACTTTTCGGAATAAAGAGCGGTGACGGTTTCAAAGACCTTGCCGCATATGATGAGGATGGAAACGGCTGGATAGACGAAAATGACAGCATCTTTAAGAAACTTAAAGTCTGGTCTAAGGACGAAAACGGCAACGACCGTCTGATAGACCTAAAAAAAGCCGATGTCGGCGCAATTTACCTTGGCAATGCCGATACACAGTTCTCTATTAAAAACTCAGACAACCGATTAAATGCCGAAATAAAAAAGACCGGCATTTTCCTTAAAGAAAGCACAGGCACTGTTGGAACATTGAATCATGTCGACATCGCTATTTAAGATGTGCTCCTCAAAAAGAACCTCGGGAAAGATTTCCCGGGGTTTCTTTTTAATGTGGGATTATACGGATTTTGTATCTGATTTAGTACATTCGGTTTTGTTGACTTGCATATGGCGAGGGAGTATCCTACGTAAGGATGTTTTTTTCGCGAAACATCTCGAAAGAATGTAAAAAAGGAGAGATTGAACAAAATGAGAAATGCGTTCAAGAGGGTTACTACGTTCGTGCTTTCAATTTGCATGATCGTAACAATGCTGCCCGAGATGGCTCTTACTGCCAGGGCGTATGCGCCGATCATACCGGTGCCTGTGTGGAAGTCTGAAGACGGCAGACTTACAACTTATGCGAAAAATGTATCATTGGAATATGGTACAAACGGAGATTTATATTATAAACTCACATACCAAGTACCCGAGGATGAGAAACTCCGCGCGGCAACCGCCGGTTTGAAGCTTTCGGTAGTTAAAGAAGGCCATCTGCCTATAGAAGGTTCTCAGGATGAAAAACTGCTCCTGTATACCAAGCGGAGTCAGAGGAGCTCATCTGACTCTGACCTTGTTGTTGTTTTTGATGGAGAGGGAAGAGGTTTTGATCCCATCGGGAATGAAGATATGGATCTCTTCATTGAAGACAAACTTGTTGCAAATATCAAAGCTAAGTCCATTGATCTTAAAGATGCGGAAGTTGCAGATATTTCATCAAATGATTACACAGGTTCTCCCATAAAGCCCGAAGTGGTTGTTAAGTATGAGGGAATGAATCTTAAGGAAGGCGTTGATTACGAAGTTGAATATATAAACGGTGATGTATCAGCTTCAGAACTTGTTGATGCAGGCGAATATACCGTTGTTATCAAAGGAATAAACGGCTTTTCCGGAAATGTATCAAAGACATTTGTGATCAATAAGATCAAAGCAGAAGTATCTATAGAAAACTGGACATACGGTGACGAACCGAAAACTCCGGTTGTTTCGGGAAATCCCGATCCGGAGCATGTAAAGTTTGAGTATAAAGCAGAAGATGCTGAAGATTCCGAGTATTCGGAAAACGTACCTGTTAATGCAGGTGTGTACGTTCTTCGTGCAACGGTTGATATTGATTCAAAGAATTACAAGGCAGGCTCATCTACGACTGAGTTTTCCATTGGAATGAAATTGATAGACAAACCTATCCTTCCTCAGGGTAAAAATGATCTGGAATACAACGGGAAAGATCAGGTTCTTGTTGATGATCCCGCAGATGTTTCCGGCGGTGACTGGTATTATGCCGTTTGGGACGATCCGGATAAAGCAACACCGGATGATGAAGATTATTCTGCAGATCTTCCCACAGGAAAAGATGCAAAAACATACAGAGTATTCTACAAATATGTCACTGACAAAAATCACTATTCCAATATGAAGGATCCCAAGAAACCTCTTTTGGTTAAGATTTCTCAGGCTGAATACGATTATGAAATCGATATTTCCAACTGGAACTTTGGAGAAAATGCATCTGCAGCAACACTCAAATACAATCCGGAAGATGCTGATGTGACATTCTATTTCAAGAAAGCATCGGATGACGACACTAAATATAAGGAATATATCCCCGGAAAGGCACCTTATTTCCCCTGGGGAGTTGGAAAGTATACTTTAAAAGCTGTTATCGGTGCAACCGATAACTACAAAGATGCAGAAGTTACAAAGGATTTCGAGGTCCTTCCCAAGACATTGACGGAGGACATGATCGTCTTTGAAAAGCAGGAGATCCTTGTATACGGTGAGATCCCGGAAGGAAAGATCTACAGCCCCGACTATGCTATCATGAGCGGAAAAACAAAACTGGTAGAGGATCAGGATTACCTTGTATCCCCCGGTTCTGATGTCGCTGCAAGCGTACCCGGAACATATGAACTTCATATTGTGGGAATCGGTAACTTTATGGGATCTTTGGATGTAACATGGAAGATCACACTGATGGAAAACAGCGGAGAAGAGGGAGATGTATTCTCACATTCCGTTGTTGAGCCTTTAACTTATACGGGTGACAAGCTCACTCCCGAACCTGTTATCGCATGGAACGAAACCGTTCTAAAAAAGGACGAGGACTATACTCTTTCTTATAAGAACAACGTAAATGCAGGCTCAAAGACTGCATCCAAGAAGAACAAGAGACCTCAGATCATAGTAAAGGGTAAGGGACAGTATCAGGGATCCATTACCATATACTTTGATATTCTTCCCAGAGAGATAAATGCAGCAGAAGGTATCTTTGCTCCTTACATGAAAGCAACGGCCGCTGATAAGCCCTATACAGGAAAAACAAACAAATCCAAGCCGGTGATCAAATACACCAATGAATCCGGAAAGGTGATCACTCTTAAGGAGAACAAAGATTATAAGGTTACTTACGATCCCGCAAACCCTAAGGAAGCAGGAACCGTTAAGGTGATCGTTGAAGGTAAGAAGAACTATACCGGAACTGCATGTACATCCTACAAGATCCTTCCCGGAGGAACGGATTATAAGAAAGCAGTTGTGGAAAAGATCGCAGATCAGCCCTATAGGGGAACACCTTATACAGCAGACGATATCAAGGCCCTTGTTGTTGTAAAAACATCTAACAAGAAAGATGCGGCTGTAGTTGATCCCGACGAATATATTGTGAGCGTTTCACCTGCCGGTCCCGTAAATGTAGGAAAAGTGACCGTGACTGTTCACGGAATAATGCACAGTGAACTTTGGAAGACCGTATCCTTCAATATCCTGCCCAAGGAAGTTAAAGAGGAGGATCTTGCCCTGGAGTTTGATGAATCCTTCACCTATACCGGCAAGGCCATCAAGCCTGAGATCAAGATCACTGATAAAGCTACAGGAAGTGTTCTTTCTGCAAAGGACTACACTGTAACATATGCAAACAACACCAAGGTTGCAGGAAAGGATGCAGTCAACAAGAAAAAGAAGAGCATCGCTCCCGCATTAACGGTTAAGTTCAAAGGCAACTACAAAGGCTCATTTACAGAGAAGTTTGAGATCGTTGCAAAAGAACTTACAGCTTCGGATGTTTCCATCGAGCAGGCAGCTGTTAAGGACAACGGAAGAATAACCGCTGCTTCTCTTAAGCCCGTTGTTAAGTTTGGTGATGTTACACTTAAAAACAAAACCGACTACACCGTATCCTTCACACCCGTTGAAGGCAAGGATATGCAGAAAGCAACCGTTACCTTTATGGGAAATTACACAGGAAGCGCAGACTTTACCTTCCGTATGTACAAAGCTTCCACTGACATTTCTGTTGAAATGTCCGATGATATCTATGTCGACATTACCAATATACCTGCCACCTACACCGGCGAAAAGATCACCCGTGATGTGTCGGTTTCGGCAAAGGTTGACGGAGAAAAGGTTGCTCTTACAGAAGGAAAGGATTACACCGTTTCCTACAAGAACAACGTTAACGCTGCCAAAAGTGATGCAAGGAAAAACGCTCCTACGGTAACAGTAACAGGCAAGGGAGCATACAAGGGAAGTGTTACAAAGACATTTACCATTGATCCCATGGAGTTGACCGCCGATAAATTCGAGATAATCGCAGAAGATGCAAAATATACCGGAAAAGCTGTAACACCCAAGGTAACCGTAAAGAATAAAGAGACCGGTAAAGTTCTTAAAAAGGGTACGGATTATGACTTGGAATACAGATATAATGTTGAGATAAGCGGAAAAGATCCTGCAGTTGTTGTGGTAAAAGGAAAAGGAAACTATTGTTATTCCGAAAAAGACTATTTGGGATCGGATCCTTTGGCATACTTCAGAATATACAAAACCGACGTTAATTCCCTTTATGTAGATGGGGTTAACAAAAACGAAACCTTCACCGGTTCACAGATCAGACCCGAGATCAAGGTTTATTCCGATAAGAAGAAAAAGAACCTTGTTGATCCCTCCAACTATGAAGTGATCTATGGCGAAAACACAAAGACCGGAAAGGGAACTGTTACCATCGTTGGTAAGGAAAGAACCGATTTCGGAGGAAAGAAGGAGATCAAGTTCAACATCCTTCCCAAATCACTTAAATGGCTGGTTGATTTAACAAAATAATGAATCCCAAGGTGTTATTGTAGAAATTTTTCAACAATTTCAAACAACTGTTGGTAAACTTTCACAAAATTCAAACAACGGGATTGACACATTTGACGAAGATAGTTTAATATCTGTGGCATACAAGACAAAGGCGTTTTGCTCAGTTGAGCGAAGCGCCTTTTTTGTTTCGTTTCTTTCGAAAGAACAGTGGAGAAAAAATATGATCAAGTTAAAGCACGTTTACAAAAGTTTCGGCGATCTGGAAGTTTTAAGAGACGTAAACCTCGAGGTTAAGGAAGGCGAGAAGTTAGTCATCATCGGGCCTTCCGGTTCGGGAAAATCAACCACCGTACGTTGCATGAATTTCTTAGAAGAGCCGACAAAAGGAGAAGTTTATATAGACGGGATTCTGATGACACCTAAGAACAAAACGAAGCTTGTGAGGGACAATATCTCAATGGTGTTCCAGCAGTTTAACCTCTATCCCCACATGTCGGTATTGAGGAATCTGACCATAGCACCCATGAAGCTGCACCACAAGAGCAGAAAGGAAGCGGAGGAGCTGGCTTATCACTATCTTGATGTGGTAGGTCTGAGGGACAAAGCCGATGCTTATCCCACAACGCTTTCCGGCGGACAGCAGCAAAGGATCGCCATAGCCAGAGCGCTCTGTTCCCAGACGAAGATCATCTTGTTTGACGAACCGACTTCCGCACTGGATCCCGAAACCATTCAGGAAGTGCTTGACGTCATGATCAAGCTTGCAAAGGAAAACATCACAATGGTTGTTGTTACTCACGAGATGGGCTTTGCAAGGGAAGTGGCGGACAGGATCGTATTTATGGCTGACGGCCAGATCATTGAAGAGGGTGACCCCGAACACTTCTTTGAGGATCCCGAGAGCGACAGAGTAAAACAGTTTTTGGGCAAGATAATAAGAAAATGAGAAAAGAGGACAGGATTATGAAAAAGAGATTATTAGCCATTTTAACAGCATGTGCATTATCCATCGCAACATTCGCAGGATGCGGAAAGACAGCTGCAAGCGAAACACCTTCGGTTTCGGAGACCGCTCCCGCCCAAACATCAACGGAAGTATCCGTGGAACCGGAGGCAACACCCGTTTCCTATGGTGCCGACACTCAGGCCATCATTGACAGAGGAGTCCTTAAAGTCGGTGTAAAGAATGCCGTTATCGGCTTTGGCTTCCAGGATACACTTACAGGCGAATATACGGGAATGGAGATCTCCATTGCAGAGAAGATCGCAGAGACCCTGGGTGTAGACATCGAGTTTACCGCAGTTACAGCTGCAACAAGAACGGAGCTTCTTGATTCCGGTGATATCGACTGCGTACTTGCAACCTTCACCATCACAGAGGAAAGAAAAAACAACTGGGATTTCTCAACCCCTTATTATACAGACTATGTATCCGTTCTTGTTGAAACCGCTTCGGGAATCACTTCTCTGGAGACACTTAAAGACAAGACGGTAGGCGTTTCTTCCGGATCAACATCCGCAAAGGCACTTACAAAGGCAATGATCGAAGCAGGCGTTATCGACGGAGCTGATTTCGATGAGGAAAGCTTTGATGCGGCAACCTGGACAACAGGTATTTCCTTCAAACAGTATGATGACTATCCGGCAATCTCAACCGCCCTTTCGGCAGGGGAAGTTGATGCATTCTGTGTAGATAAATCCATTCTTGCCATCTACAACACCGATACCCGTGATTACATTGATGCAAAGTTCTCACCTCAGGATTACGGTGTGGCAACAAAGAAGGGATCTGATTTCTCAACAACTGTTGAATCTCTTGTATCCGAGTGGCTTGCAGACGGAACCATCGCAGGATTTATAGCAGAAAACGGTCTTGAATAAATAAAACGACCTTACGGTCAGGAGACAGATATGTCCGGAATCTTTTCGATCAGAGCCTGGGACAAGGTTTGGACTTACAGAGAAACCTTTCTTTTAGGTCTTTGGAACACAGTAAAAACTTCATTATTTGCAATCCTCTTGGCAATACTTTTGGGTATAGTATTCGGTCTTATGGCCACAAGCGGAAAGAAGGTCTTAAAGGCTATCGCACGGGTATATATAGAAGTGATACAGAACACTCCCATTCTGTTGCAGTGCTGCTTCTTATATTATGCCCTTGCCTTTTCCGGACACAGTATCGGTATCATCGCCACCGGTGTGGTCGCTCTCGGCGTCTACAC
>JAEEGL011098828.1_pt1 | contig 14029 bp, 9 predicted proteins | sample 9134231 | NCBI WGS metagenome assembly JAEEGL01 (sample SAMN16246548, study PRJNA631951) | gut metagenome | biome: gut microbiome; feature: rumen; material: fiber-attached | host: Bos | place: Iran: Karaj | collected 2018-10
CCTGGGCATAGAGATCAAAGCCGCGGAAAATTGCATAATCTGCCTCTAAGGAGAAGATCACGTTGCTGTATTCCGGAGCAAAGACACTGTGGAAAATGGATACAGGGTTCATGTTGCCGAACTCAGGATATTTGTTTCCGAATATGATTCCCTCGGTGGCAGCCATGGTGAACTTGTCAGTTATGCGGGCCTCAAGGCGGTGGGCAAGGAAAGCCTTATACCGTTCACGGAAGTTCTCGTAGTTGCCCTGCACAAGCCCATCCCCCTGTTCTCTTTTATCAAACTCTTTCTCTTCCGGGGTGAGATATGATTCAAGGCCTGCATAGACGAAAGAGAATTTCAGAACCTTCCAGTAGGTGGTGAACTTTATAAAGTTATACCAGTCGGCCCAGTCGGAAAGAACCATGTTGCCGGTCTCGCCGTTTCCCCAGCTTATCTTGTCGCGGCCCATCTGCACATTCCAGTTGCGCCCTCCCACGGACATGAAAGCGCGGTAAGGGATACTCGGGTCTATATACTTGATGTTCTCAGGGATATTAGAATAGTCATAATCGCTGTCATAGAGGACATCATGAGCCTCTCTTATGGAAAGATCCACATCTATATACATGTGATCCCAGAGCCAGAACTCAAAGGGAATATCAAAGAGAGGCAGCCGCTCCTCATAGCCATGAACCCATTCTTTGCGGTCATCATTGGTCTTGAAGAAACCCTCAAGATTGACTGTGCCGCTTATGGAGACAAAGGCTTTCTCCTCCTTGCCGAAAAGCAGTCTCTTGGAAAGCTTTTTCTGGATATTCTCGTAAGCCAACTTTGCCGGACCGGTAAGCTTTTCAGGCTGCAGCTTGGACAGAATATGATCTATTTCATCCTCGCTCCAAGGGCGGGCATAGGAAGGAGGTGCAAATCCATTCATCATATAGAGGGCATCGATATCCTGATAGACTTCGCTGTCCAGAGATATAATCCGCTGCCTGTTGTTGGTCTCTGCACTGCAGGGAAGGATGCAGAGCGCTAAAAATATCAGTAGGCCTGCCATTTTGCGCCAAGCGCCAGGATTCCTCTCCATTTGTCCTCTCCTTCTATGCTGTCTTTGTTCATGGTGTAATCTATTGTAAGTGAACCGAAGAATTTGATGCCATAATATGGGATTCTGTATTCTCCATGCAATGTCCAGTCCAGATTCCGCTCTTTTACAATGCCGCTTATGCCATGGTCAAGGAAGTTGTAGTTATCATCCCAGTCTTTGTATGCTCCACCGATATCCCAGCCAATTCCGGGGTCGTGGGCATGGGTGTTGATGTTTCCATAACCGTGCTCGATGAACCAGAATGAAAGTCCATATGCCAGATTTGGTGTCTGGTTATAGGTCACATCTGCATAAATCATCTGGGAGTTAGGAGGCAGGAAATGACCAAGGTTTGAGCCATAATGGGAATAGCTGTTCCGTTTGTCTCCGGAGAAAAGCTTGTGAGTGTACATCCAGTGGGACAGGTATGTGTATTCCATGGTCAGGTCGAACTTGGGCAGTACATCATAGATTTTGTATCCGACAGTTGCTGCACCTATGTTATGGAAATAGTTTATATTGAGAGCTTCGTCGAAATCCCAGTCATCCAGGAAGAGCGAGAAGTAGAGCTTCATCTGCCAGAACCGGAATGTAAAGTCCATTCCTCCGAACTTGTTGTCTTTGTCGCCCCCTGAAACTTCGCTTATGTAATAAAGGGAGAATGGGTTGATATATGCCAGTGCAAACCGCTGAGAGTAGACTACAGACTCGTATATAGAGAACTTGAACCAGCTCCAGGGCTGATACTCAAAACGGTGAGAAGAAATCAGCTTGTCCTGATCCTCGGTGGCACCCCAGGCCTCATTATCTCTGATGAAACCTGTCATCCAGCTGTAATACATCTTTTTTCCGATAGGGATATCGTAGAATATATAGTCATAAGGCTTTGAGGTTTTGGAAAGAGAAAGAGATGCCAGCTCTCCAGGGCCCCAGTTCAGGGAGTTGCGTCCAACTGAAATATGGGCTGGCCCCACATTAACAGATACCTGGCTCACCTGATTCATGCGGATTGAGAATTCAGTATCCCCCGCACTATGGATTGCATCATGGTTGAAGCCTTTATCCCCGGTATCCAAGTTATAGGTGTACATGTTGAAGTCCGGGTAATGAGGATAGTTATACTGTCTGCATGGAAAGTCCTCCCATGTGTCCAGAACCCCGTAGATATCAGATCTGAGTCCCAGGAATACATTGTCTCCAAGGTAGAGATCCAGCATGAATTCACTTCCTAGGTCTGCAGAGGTGTCTTTCATCTTTGCAACGTTTGTATTCACTCCGATATGGGGTGCCAGGTTGGCATCGGCACCGAATTTTCCAGCCTGATGATGGAACAGGTTGAACTTGTCACCTTCGAGCCGTTTCATGTAGAGTTCCAGTTCCTGAACCTCCCGCTCGGTGAACTTCTCTGGATGCTCCATATAAAGAGCCCGCACCTCGTTAAGGTAACTCATAGCCCGCTTTTCTGTATAGGGCTTCACATCGGGCAGATTGTAGATCCAACCCTTGGAATAGCATTTGTCCAAGAAAGTATAGATAGGATCGTCATACACAAGATTCTTAGTAGTCTGGGCTCCCAACGGCAGGATAACCAGTAATGCAAGTAATACGAAAATCAGCTTTCTCATAATATTCCTCTGATTTTATCCATGGCAGATTTGACTGCCTGATCCATATTGTAATATTTATATTCTGCAAGGCGTCCTGTAAAGATGAACCGTCCTGTTTCCTCCAGTTTTTTCACCTCTTCCATATATTTGGCCCGCTTTTCCATATTCTCCTTGGTCATGACTACATAATACGGATGTCCTTTCTGTTTCGGATACTCCATACAGATCACAGTCTTGTCCGATTTCTCTCCAGTCATGTGCTTGAATTCAGTTATCCGGGTAAAGTCATAGTCATTAGGGTAGTTGACTACAGGAGCTTCCTGATAGAACTCCTTGTCGATGGTTTTGAACTTAATATCTACTGAGCGGTACTCTAAGTTGCCATACTTGTATTCAAAGAACTGATCCAGGGCTCCAGTGTAAACAGTGATTCCTTTCTCGGAGTCAAACAGAGAATTCAGGTCTTCCTTGATCTGGAAGTAATCGCAGCCCGTCATAAGGGTGATGCCCGGGTGATCCAGCATCTTCTCTGCCATCTTTGTATAACCTCCGATCGGCATGCCTTGATATTTGTCGGCAAAGTAGCGGTTGTCCCGGTTGGAGCGAACAGGAATCCTGGCTGCCACATCGGCAGAGAGCTCCTTTGGGTCCCGTTCCCATTGTTTTATGGTGTAATTCTTGAAGAAAAGTTCATAGAGACGTTCTCCCACCTGGCATACAACAGCATCCTGGAAGTTTTCGGCCGGAACTTTGAAGTCCGAATTCTTGACCTCCTGCTCCAGAAAGTCCTTTACATCATGGGTAGTGATATTCTCGCCAAACACAGCATTCAAAGTATCCCTGTTGATAGGAAATGGAACTGTCGTACCATGTACATAGCTGAGCACCCGGTGCTGGAACAGCCTGAACTGGGTGAACCGGGAAAGGAAGTCCCACACCTCTTTATAGACTGTGTGGAAGATATGGGGTCCGTGGGTATGGACTGTGATTCCTGCATCAGAAAGATAGTCATGGCAGTTTCCTGCAATGTTCCGCCCTTTCTCTATAACCAGCACTTTTTTACCGGCCTCTGCCAGAAGCCGTGCTGCAGTGCAGCCGGAAAGACCTGCACCGATCACCAGACAATCATATTTCATCATATCCTCCTATGCTCAAGATGGAAGGGATGGTCCTTATGCTCTTGAGAGCCTTTTTCAGATCTTCCTTCCGGTCAATTTCTATTGTAACAAAACCATCTATCTTATCAGCTCCGGATTCCTGGAGTTGGCCATCTATAATATGGCCCCGGTATTTCTTTATAGCATTCTCCACCTCAGCGAACAGATCCTGGGTTGGCCGTGCTGTGAACTTATACCGCTTGACATATTTGGATGACACTGTGGCCCATTCCACATTCACCATCCTCAAGTTTATCTCTTTTATGTTCTTTAAATTCGGACAGTCCTTCCTGTGGACAATGATACCACGCCCAACTGACACATAACCGACAATATCGTCACCCACTGTCGGATTGCAGCATTTGGCCATAGATATCATCATGTTCTTCTCGCCACCGACCTTCAGTGTCACCCGGTCCTTGTCTATAACTTCCCGGACCATGTTCTTTATGTCATCCGGCAGTGTAACTGTAGGCAGCTTTTTCTTGTTTGCTGAGGCAGGAGATGGAACTGGCTCCTCCTTGTCCATTACAATCACGTTACGTCCTATATGGAGATGGTTGTTCTTATTAAGCCATGCTCTTATGCGGGACCGTGCTCTTGCTGTCTTGACCTCCCGTAGCCAGTGGAGGTGTGGATGGGCGCTGGCGTTGGTGATTATTTCAATTACCTGGGAGTTATGCAGTTCCTTGTCCAGCGGAATAATGTTTCCGTCTGCCTTGGCTGCCATGCAGTGATTTCCCACCTCGGAGTGTATGTGGTATGCAAAGTCCAATGCAGTGGAACCGGTAGGCAGTTCTATAACCTCCCCTGCAGGGGTGAATACAAAGACGACATCTCTTAAGATATCCTCTTTAAGCTCATCCAGAAATCTTGAGTTGTCAACATTGAAGCGGTTCCAGTTCTTGAGCCTGTTGATGAGAGCTATCTCTCTGGGCTTGAAATTTCCAGCCACCTTACCTGATTTGTATAGCCAGTGGGCAGCGATTCCATATTCTGCTGCAATGTGCATAGCGTAGGTTCTGATCTGTACCTCTACGATACGTCCTTCCTCGGCATAGACTGCAGTGTGAAGGCTCTGGTAGCCATTGGGTTTTGGTATGGAAATATAATCCTTAAGCCGGTGTTCTATAGGTTTCCACATTCCATGGATTACGCTTAGCATGGCATAGCATTCGTTTACACTCTGGCAGTAGACCCGGATGCCGAAAATATCAAAAAGGCCGCTGGGTTCCACATCATACTTGAGCATTTTCTTATAGATGGAGTAGATATGCTTTGCCCTTGCCTCTGTCTTGATTTCAATTCCCTCTTTCTGGGCAGCTTCCCTTATAAGTTCCTGCTGTCTTTCCAGGTAACGGTTTACCTTTGATCTGCGGTAGGCCACATAGTGTTTGATTTTCTCGTAGATGTCTGGCTTGAGGTACTTGAGGGAAAGGTCTTCCAGTTCTCCTCTGATTTCTGATATTCCCAGCTGGGCTGCAATAGGAGCATAGATGTTCAAGGTCTCCTGTGCCATCAGAATCTGCTTCTCCGGCTTTAAGAACCTGAGAGTCCGCATGTTGTGAAGCCGGTCTGCCAGCTTGATGAAAATGACCCTTATATCATTGGCCATTGCTATTATAATCTTGCGGATGGTCTCAACTGTCTGTATGGATTTAGACTGAGCCTTGATAATATCAATCTTGGTTACACCATCCACCAATGAGGCCACTGTTGGACCGAACTGCTGGGATATGAAGTCCAGGGTGATCTCGGTGTCTTCCACAGTGTCGTGGAGAAGAGCTGCGATAATGGTTTCACAGTCCAAGTTCAGGTCTATAAGGATGGATGCAACCTGGATAGGATGGATAAAGTAAGGCTCGCCGCTGGCCCGCTTCTGGTCTGCATGCCAGATCTTGCCGAAGCCTGCCGCCCGCATTATCCGCTCTATGTCGGCCTCGCAGTAGTTGCCGTTGAGGAGTTTGGTCTTAAGAATGTCCAGATCTTTTTCAATCCTTGCCACTGTAGCATCCTGCTATGACCCGGTCCCTACCGGCCAGGTCCTTTGCAATTATTATATCATTATATTTATATTTTTCAAATTCTAATTTTATAGCACCCATCTGGGCCGGGTCTGCTTCGAAAAGGAGTCTGCCACCAGAGGCAAGGTGATCTCTTGCATCGGCTATTATGCGGCGTATGAAGTTGAGGCCGTCATCTCCACCATCAAGAGCCAGGGATGGTTCGGGCCAGTTGTCCCCTTTCATCTTTTGCACCTCAGAACAGGTCAGATATGGTGGATTTGATACGATTATATCGAACTTTCCGGGAACAGAAGTTAAAAGGTCACTTTTATAGGTCGCAATCTGACTTGATAAAACTGCATCTGTATTGCGATGGAAAACTGCCAGTGCATCCTCCGAGATGTCGGAGGCCTCTACCATTGCTTCTGGCACAGTGTGTTTTATGGAAATGGCAATGCAGCCCGAGCCTGTGCAAAGATCCAGCACCCGGCTTCCCGGCTTGATGTAAGAAAGGGCAGTTTCAACCAGAATCTCGGTGTCGGCCCGAGGTACCAGAACATGGGAGTCTACATAGAAGTCCAGTGCATAGAATTCCTGATGGTGGGTTATGTAGGCCACTGGGGAGCCTGCTGCCCGTTCCTCAACCCCGCGGAGGAAAGTTTGGTAGTCTTTGGACTCTATTGGGTCGGCAAGACTTGCCAGAAGCTTTTCCCGGGTGGAGCCCAGAACCGCCGCCAGTATCACGGTGGCATCCAGGTACGGGGTCTCCGGCCATCGGGGTGCTATTTTTTCGGTTCCAATACTTATTGCCTGCCGTATTGTCATGGGCGTACTTGCCATTGAATCAGAGGGCATGCTCCTTGAGAAGCTGTTCCCGGAATTCTATCTTCAGGGCATCCAGAAGCTCATCAAGCTCGCCATTTATGATAAGGTCCAGCTTGTAGAGTGTAAGGTTGATTCTGTGGTCAGTAAGACGGTTCTGGGGGAAGTTGTAGGTGCGGATACGTTCACTCCGGTCTCCTGAGCCAACCTGGTTCTTCCGTGCCTCAGATCTTTCTTTCTGCTTCTTGGCTTCCTCCATCTCATAAAGCCGGGACCGGAGGACACGCAGCGCCTTAGCCCTGTTCTTGATTTGGGATTTTTCGTCCTGGCATATTACAACCAATCCTGTTGGAATATGGGTCATCCGCACTGCAGAATCGGTGGTGTTTACACACTGTCCACCCGGTCCCGACGAGCGGTACACATCTATCTTAAGATCTTCTGGATTTATCTGGATATCAGTCTCCTCGGCCTCGGGCAGTACCGCCACAGTCACAGCCGATGTATGGATACGGCCGCCGGACTCGGTTTCGGGTATGCGCTGAACCCGGTGGACACCGCTCTCAAATTTCATATTCTCATAGACATTCTTGCCGGAGACAGAGAAAACAATCTCCTTGAAGCCGCCGAGGCCGCTCTCGTGGGATGACATTATCTCGATTTTCCACTTCTTGAGTTCGGCATACTTGGAATACATGCGGAAAAGGTCTGCGGCAAAAAGGGCTGCCTCGTCACCGCCTGTGCCAGCCCTGATTTCCATAATTATATTCTTTAAATCAAGAGGATCTTTCGGAATAAGCAGAGTGCGGAGCTCCTTGATCTGGTTCTCCTTCTGTTCCTCCAGCTCCTTGATTTCTTCTTTGGCCATCTCCTTGAGCTCTGGGTCACTTTCGTTTCCAGCCATCTCCCTGGCCTCTTCCAGCTGAGAAACTGTTTTCTTGTAAAGAGCGTAGCTGTCCACAATCTCCTTGGAGGTAGCATGCTCTTTCATCAGCTCACTATATTTCTTCATATCCTGCATCACTGCAGTGTCGGAAAGCTGAGCCTCAAGTTCCTTGAACCGTTTCTCTATGCTGTCAAGTTTGTCAAACATATAATAATATTATCAATAAATATAGCTTCTTGCAATATTGCCCCGCAGTTGGTATCTTTTAAATATGGAAACATCAGAAAAACTCAAAAAAAGTGCAGAAATTGCAGTAAAGGATATACTCAAGGCAAAGAAGGGGGAGAAAGCTCTTATCATCACCAACCCGGAGCCGGATGTGTTCAATATCTCCATGGCCCTCTACAACGCATTTGCGACAGCGGGGGCAATTCCAGTGATTGCGGTGCAGCCTGTGAAGACTCAGTTCGATTACTCAGAACCTTCCGTGATTGCGGCTATCAAGACTGAGCCGGAGATCATCCTATCCATAAGTAAGAACAAGCTGGGAAAGGACAAAGAGGCTATGGAACACCCCTATGTTCTGAACGGCAATAAAATAAACAACACTTTCCACTACCTGATGGAGACAAAAAAATGCCGCTCTTTCTGGTCGCCAAGCATTACCGAGGATATGTTTATCCGCACAGTTCCAATTGATTACGCAGAGCTCAAGGCTAATTGCCAGCGTCTTAAAGCGCTCTTGGACAAGGCAGTGCGGATGCAGATAACAGCCCCCGGCGGTACTGATTTAAGTGTAGGCTTGGCAGGGCGTAAAACATTCCAGGATGATGGCGATTTCTCTGCCCCTGGTGCCGGTGGTAACGTGCCTGCTGGCGAAGTATTTATTTCCCCTGAACTAGGGACTCCCAATGGTACTATAGTGTTTGACGGCAGCATCTCGGTGAAGTCCGGGGATATAGTGATAAATCATCCTATCAAGGCAACTGTGGAAAAAGGCTTTGTAACAGCGCTCAACACTGATGAATCACCGGAGGCTGCCATCCTTTCAGAGACTATTGAAGAAGGGTCCAAAGCACCTGATTCTGAGTATGCAAAGAATGCCCGGAATCTGGGTGAGATCGGCATTGGTTTAAATCCGGCTGCGGAAATCACAGGCAACATGCTGGAAGACGAGAAGGCATTCCACACCTGCCACATCGCCATAGGCCACAACTACGATGAGGATGCACCAGCCTTGATTCATCTGGACGGCCTTATCCGTAAGCCTACAATAGAGATTTTCTTTGAAGATGGAAGCTCTAAGGTAATCCTGAGAAAAGGAGTTCTGGAAGCCTGATTATTTTTTGAACCGTACCTTGAGCACCTGACGGTCCGATGCTTCTTCTATGGTGAAGGTGTATTTGCCTAGTGTCACTTTTTCTCCGGCAAAAGGAATACGGGCCATCTTTTTAGTTATCAGGCCGCCGATAGTCTTGAGTCTGTCATCCCATGGCAGAGTGATTCCCAGTGTGTCGGTGACAGAAGTTATGGGCGCTTCGCCGTAAATCAGATATTCCTTATCAGAGATTTTCTCTATCCGCTCGGTCTCGGAGAAAGTGGCATTATCAATATCTCCCAGGATGCTGTTCACAATATCATCCAGAGTCACAATACCAGAAAGACCGCCATACTCATCCAGCACCACTGCAAAATGCATATTCTCTTTCTTCATCTGACGGAACACATCGCTTATTTTCCTGCTCTCCTGGACAAACAGGGGTCTCTCTTTTATCTCCCTGAGCTTGCGGGTCATATTCCCCTTGCGGATCTCGTTCACTATCTTGGAAGAGCGCACCAGCCCGGTGATGTTCTCCTTGTCCTCTGAGTAGAGAGGGTATCTGGAGAACTGATGCTTATCCACTTCTGAAATCACATCCTGTATCTGAGCCTCCTGATCCATGCTGGCAACGTCGGTGCGGTGGGTCATTATGTTCTTGACTGTGGTGTGCCCCATATTGAATACTCCCCGGGTCATGCGGCGCTCGTAATCCTTGACCAGTCCCTGGTTTGCGGCAGTGCTTATAAGGCTGTAGATCATCTCGGATGAAAGCTGTTCTTTTTCCCTGTTTCCCACCATATGTGTGACAAAGGAACTGCAGGCATTTATAATTATTATGACAGGATACAGAATAAAGGAAAGAATCTTGAATATCGGTGCTATGAAAAGAGATATGGGCTCGTTCCATGTCATTGCTATGTTCTTCGGGGTCACCTCGCCGAAAATGAGGACAAGCAGTGTCAGCACACCGGTCACATATCCCAGATAATCATTTCCCCATATTTTGATAGTATAATTTGTAACAAAGGCAGACAGGCTTATATTCACAATATTATTGCAGATAAGGACTGTGGCGATGAAGATATTCTGCCGCTCATAGAGCTTTTTGAGTGTTTTTCCGCGGTAGCCGCTGTTTTCTGCCAGCTTATCTACCTGAAAAGATGAAAGAGATGTGAATGCAGTTTCGCTCCCAGAGAAAAATGCAGATAAAAAGAGTAAAACAATGATTATAAAAATATCAATCATTTGAAAACAAAGTATCAAAGAAAAAATTATTTAGCAATAACTCTTGTTCAATATTGCCCAAAGAGAGTAAACTGTCTGGGAGGAGAATGCCATGACAGAGAAGAAAGTTCCTTTCACAACAGAACAGATTAAGGAGATAATCAAGAAATACCCCACACCATTCCATATCTATGATGAGAAAGCGATACGGGAGAATGCCCGCCGTTTCTATAAAGCCTTCTCATGGGTACCGGGCGGTTTCAAAGATTATTTTGCAGTAAAGGCTCTGCCTAATCCATATATTATGAAGATTCTTAAGGAAGAGGGACTCGGAGCTGACTGCTCTTCCCTGCCTGAGCTTATCCTTTCCGAAAAAGTCGGCCTTAAGGGAGAGGATATAATGTTCACCTCCAACGACACTCCTGCAGCCGAATATAAGAAAGCTTACGAACTGGGTGCTGTCATCAACCTGGATGATATCTCACATATCCCGTTCCTTGAGAAAAGTGCAGGAATCCCTGAACTTATCTGTTTCCGCTACAATCCAGGCCCGCTCAAAGAGGGCAACGCCATAATCGGGAAGCCGGAAGAGGCTAAGTACGGCCTGACACGGCAGCAGCTTTTCGATGGCTACCGCATTATGAAGGAGAAGGGTGCTAAGAGGTTTGGACTTCATACAATGGTTGCATCTAACGAGCTCAACCCGGACTATTTTGTTGAGACAGCAAAACTCCTATTCGATCTTGTTGTGGAGATTTCCAAAGAGGTCGGCATAACATTTGAATTTGTTAACTTGGGCGGTGGAATCGGAATTCCATACAGGCCAGAGCAGACTGCAGTGAATCTTGAGTATGTGGGCGAGCATATTCATCAGATATATAAGAATACAATAGAGAAGGCCGGGCTTCCGCCTCTTAAGGTGGTTATGGAGTGCGGCCGCATGATTACAGGCCCTTATGGCTATCTGGTTACAACCGCTATTCATACAAAGGATACATACAAGCACTACATCGGACTTGACGCCTGCATGGCCAACCTGATGCGACCGGCGCTGTACGGGGCTTATCACCATATCACCGACATGGACAATCTGGAGGGCAAGCGGACATTCACTTACGACGTGACCGGATCACTGTGCGAGAACAATGACAAGTTCGCAATTGACCGGAAGCTGCCTGAAATCAAAGTGGGGGATATCATAGTAATCCACGACAGCGGCGCTCACGGATATGCAATGGGGTTCAACTACAACGGCAAGCTTCGTTCTGCCGAGCTTCTGCTTAAACCGGACGGAAGCGTGGAGAGAATCCGCCGCGCAGAGACTGTGGACGACTACTTTGCAACCCTGGACTTCAGGAGACTGTAATTATAAAGTCTGATTTTTCTATTGACTTGTTTATTATTAGTGTATATAGTAACTAATACGGATTAAATTTTTAAAGGGGAATAAGGTATAGGAATATGAAAAAATCTTCTGTAATTATTTCATTAGTTATGCTTGTAATTTTGTGCTGGAGTACCCTCCTCCTTGTTGCTTGTAAAAAGGAAGGTATTATTGCCACAAATGGTGAAGACAAAACCGTGGAAAAAATTATGCCAACAAGCGGTGTTGATGAGGCTGCACTCCAGAAAGAAATAGCTGATCTCAAGGCACAGATCAGTGCACTCCAGAGCGAAAACGGACAGCTTAAGGCTGCACAGGATCAGGCTGCTGCACAGGGTTCTATGCTTGCTGATGAGAACAAGATGCTTATAGCAGAGAATGGTCAGCTTAGATCTGCACAGAGCGATATTGATGCTCAGAATGCCAGACTTGCAGATGAAAACAAAGCTCTTCAGGCTATGAATGAAGATCTTAAGAGTCAGAATGCTGCACTGCTTGATCAGAATAAACAGCTGAGCCAGAGCCTTGCAGATAGCGAAGCAGCAAAGAGCGACATGGAGAAACAGCTTGCCGCTTCTCAGTCACAGGCTGGAAATACAGAAGCTGTGGCTGTTGCTGACAGCTCAGATTCAGCTGCTGCAGATGAATCACTGGCAGCTGCTGCAAAGAGTTCATCTCAGGTACGGAATGTTGTAGGCCTCAAGCTGGGACCTGACATGATAGATATCGAAGGAACAGTTGCACTTCTGCCACACTGGTTCCTGATTTTGAACGCAGGTATGGCTGGAGTTCCTGAGGACTTTGTAGAAGATGAGTTCCCTGGTTACAAAGGCAACCACGATCTTTTCTCCGGCAAGTACAACTTCCTGTATGATGTAATGGGAGGAATGGGTCTCAACTGGCAGTTCAACTCTCTGCCTGCACAGCCTAATGTTTACCTGAGCACAATGATTGGACCAGCATGGTTCACATACAAAGAGGATGGTGATTATACCTACAAGACATACCTCCTGTGGAGAACTACTTTAGGATTCGACCTGACAATTTATAAGAACCTGCTGTTCACAGCTGACCTCGGAGTTGACTGGATGAAAGACTACGACTTTACACCTCGGCTTGCAATCGGATTGCTTTATAGATACAGTTCAGGTTTCTATCTGTTCGGTAAAAGATGATATTTAATGAATGATTTTCATGAAGGCAGGGTTCATCCCTGCCTTTTTTATTGCTCTTGCCCCCAGTAATATATTTTTGTATATTTAAAGCATAGGAGCAAAAACATGGCTACACATCAGTTTCAGACAGAAGTGTCACAGCTTCTGCATCTAATTATTCACTCACTCTATTCTAATAAGGAAATATTTTTGCGGGAGCTTATATCCAACGCATCTGATGCACTGGACAAGCTGAAATATCTATCCCTGACCGACGACAAATACAAGAATCTGGATCAGGAATTCCGCATCGATGTTAAGTTTGACGAAGATGCCCATACTCTGACTATTGCCGACACCGGTATCGGTATGAACAACAAGGATCTGGCACAGAACCTTGGAACAATTGCAAAGTCTGGAACTAAGAACTTCCTGGCTGGCCTTTCCGGCGACGCAAAAAAAGATTCAAACCTTATCGGTCAGTTCGGTGTAGGTTTCTATTCTGCATTCATGGTTGCCGACAGGATTGAGGTTCTCTCCAGAAAACCCGGGGAGCAGAAGGCATGGCTCTGGTCAAGCGATGGCAAGGGTGAATTCGATATCTCCGAGGGCAAGAAGGAAAAGTACGGTACCGAAGTAAAGCTCTATTTGAATGACGAGGGCAAAGAGTATACCAGCCGCTGGCAGATTGAGCTTCTGATCAAAAAATATTCAGACCACATCTCGTTCCCAATCTATCTGGAATATGACTCAATAAAATTCGAGGGAGAGGGGGAAAACAGAAAGGAAGTCAAGGAGCATAAGATTGACAAAATCAACTCAGGCTCTGCCCTGTGGAAACGGCCTAAATCCGAGCTTACCGACAAGGACTACAACGAGTTTTACAAGACTATCTCACACGACACAGAGGATCCTCTCTACTACATCCATACAAAGGCAGAAGGTACTCTTGAGTACACCACGCTGTTCTATATTCCTCAGCATGCCCCATTCGATATGCTTCATGCAGACTACAAGCCGGGCGTAAAGCTTTATGTTTCCCGTGTGTTCATCACTGATGACGACAAGGAGCTGATGCCTGATTATCTCCGGTTCCTTCGTGGTGTCATTGATTCTGAGGATCTGCCTCTTAACGTCAGCCGTGAGATTTTACAGCAGAACAAGATTATGTCTTCCATCCGGAGTGCTTCTGTAAAGAAGGTTCTTTCCGAGCTTAAGGCACTGTCTGAGAGCAACAAGGAAAAGTACACAAAGTTCATCGAGCAGTACAACAGACTTCTCAAGGAAGGTCTCTATTCAGACTGGGCAAACCGGGAGACACTTACTGATCTGATCAGATTCAAGTCCACAGCAGTTGATGGCTATACCAGCTTCAAAGAGTACACTGAGCGGATGAAGG
>JAEEGL013079795.1_pt1 | contig 14029 bp, 10 predicted proteins | sample 9134231 | NCBI WGS metagenome assembly JAEEGL01 (sample SAMN16246548, study PRJNA631951) | gut metagenome | biome: gut microbiome; feature: rumen; material: fiber-attached | host: Bos | place: Iran: Karaj | collected 2018-10
CGTCGCGACGCGGATCATCGTGGACCGCGAGAATGAGATCCGCGCCTTCCGGCCGGAGGAATTCTGGACGGTCGAGGCGACGCTCCTCTCCTCCGACGGAAAGCCGTTCGAGGCAAAGTTCTGGGGCAGGGCCGGCGACCGCGACAAAATGCCCCTGCCGGACGAGGCCTCCGCGAGACGGGTGTACGACGCCGTCGTCGGGAAGCCCTTCCGGGTCGAGGACATCCGTCAGGGCCACCGCACGAAGAATCCCGCGCCGCCCTTCACGACCTCCACGCTGCAGCAGGAGGCGTCGCGCAAGCTCAACTTCCAGTCCCAGCGCACCATGCGGGTCGCGCAGGAGCTGTACGAAGGCGTGAACGTCGGCTCCGAATTCGGCGGCGTGCAGGGTCTCATCACGTATATGAGAACCGACTCCCTCCGCATCGCCGACGAAGCGAGGGACGCGGCGAAGACCTATATCACCGGAAAATACGGCGAGGAATACTATCCGAAGACGCCCCGCGTCTACCGCTCCAAGGCGAACGCCCAGGATGCGCACGAGGCGATCCGTCCCTCCGGCGCGATGCTCGAGCCGCAGGCCATCCGCAAGCAGCTCACGTCCGACCAGTACCGGCTTTACAAGCTGATCTGGGACCGCTTCATCGCGAGCCAGATGGAATCCGCGGAGCTCTCGACGGTCCAGACGGACCTGACGGCGGGCGGGTATCTCTTCCGCGCCAGCGGCTACACCGTCAAATTCCCGGGCTACATGGCCCTTTACGAGGAATCGGTCGACGAAAAGAGCGAGGACGACGAGAAGGCCGCGCGGCTTCCCGCCCTGAAGGCAGGCGAGGATCTCACGGCGCAGTCCGTCACGCCGAACCAGCACTTCACCGAGCCGCCGCCGCGCTACACCGAAGCGACGCTCGTGAAGCTGCTCGAAGAAAAGGGCATCGGCCGCCCGAGCACGTTCGCGACCATCATCACGACGATCACCGCGCGCGGCTACGCCAAGCGGGAAGGCAAGTCCCTCGTCCCGACGCCGCTCGGAGAGGTTACGACCAAGCTCATGTGCGAGAACTTCCCGGATATCGTCGACGTCCAGTTCACGGCATCCATGGAGGACAAGCTCGACGACGTCGAAAACGGCAAGGATACCATGGTCGATGTCCTGACGGGCTTCTGGGGCTCGTTCGAGAAGGAGCTTGCCCGCGCCCAGGAGACCGTCGGCGAGCATGAGGTCGAGGTCCCCGTCGAGGAGACCGACATCATCTGCGAGAAGTGCGGCAGCCGCATGATCGTCAAGAACGGGCGCTACGGCAAGTTCGCCGCCTGCCCGAACTATCCCGCTTGCAGGAACACCAAGCCCTTGACCAAGTCCGGCGACGAGCTCGTCGAGAAGAAGGCGGAGATCGCGCCCGAGAAGTGCGAGCTCTGCGGCGCGGACATGATCCTGCGCTCGGGGCGTTACGGCAGCTTTTATGCCTGCTCGCGCTATCCGGAATGCAAGAACACCCGTCAGAAGGTGCGCCCGCTCGGCGTGAAGTGCCCGGAATGCGGCGCGGACCTCGTGACGAAATTCGGAAAGAACCGCTCTGTTTTCTACAGCTGCACGCGTTATCCCGACTGCAAATTCTCCTCATGGGATATGCCCACCGCCGAGACCTGTCCGAAGTGCGGCGGCATGCTCTACCGCAGAAAGGGCAAGAATCAGCTCGTCTGCAAGAAGGAGGGCTGCGGCTTCAAAAAGGACGCGCCTCCGCTCGAGAATCCGGCGGAATCGGACGGCAGAGCGGAATAACCTCTGACTGACATCATGAACACGATCAATGTTTACGGGGCGGGGCTTGCCGGCAGCGAGGCCGCATGGCAGGCCGCAAGGCGCGGGGTCCGCGTCCGTCTCTATGAGATGAAGCCCGCGAAGCGCACGCCGGCTCATCACGCGGACGGCTTTGCGGAGCTCGTCTGCTCGAATTCGCTCCGGTCGGCGGAGCTGACCAACGGCGCGGGGCTCCTCAAGGAAGAACTGCGCCGGATGGGCTCGCTCATCATGGAGGCCGCCCTGTCCTCGAGAGTGGCGGCGGGCGGCGCGCTGGCGGTGGACCGCGTGCGCTTCTCGGACTATGTGACGGAGAAGATCCGCTCCTGCCCCCTCATCGAGGTCATCGAAGAAGAAAAGACGGCGATCCCGGACGACGAGATCACCGTCGTCGCGACCGGCCCCCTGACCACCGAAGGGCTCGCCGCGGAGATCTCCCGCCGCATCGGGGGAAAAAGCCTCTATTTCTACGACGCGGCCGCGCCGATCGTCGACTTCGAATCGGTCGACATGACGAAGGCGTTTTTTGCCTCGCGCTATGAAAAGGGCGGCGCGGACTACATCAACTGTCCCTTCACCGAAGCGGCGTACAAGGCGTTTTATGCGGCGCTCCTTTCGGCAGAGGAAGCCGAGCTGCACGACTTCGAAAAGGGAGACCGGCTGAAGGTCTTCGAGGGCTGCATGCCCGTCGAGGTCATGGCGCGGCGTGGCGAGGACACCCTGCGCTTCGGTCCGATGAAGCCCGTCGGCATCCGCCATCCCGAAACGGGGGAGGAGTATTACGCCGTCGTCCAGCTGCGGCGCGAGAACGAGGCGGGGACGATGTACAACCTCGTCGGCTTCCAGACCCACCTGACCTGGCCCGAGCAGCGGCGCGTCTTCCGCATGATCCCGGGGCTGGAGCACGCGGAGTTTTTGCGGTACGGCGTGATGCACCGGAACACGTTCCTCTGCTCGCCGGATCTGCTCGACGCGGACTACTCGCTCCGTTCGAATCACAACATCTATTTCGCCGGACAGATGACCGGCGTCGAGGGATACATCGAATCGGCGGCGTCCGGCTTCGTCGCGGGGATCAACGCGTCCCGCCGCGCGAGGGGGGAGGAGCCGTATCTCTTCCCGGAGATCACGATGATCGGCGCGATGGCGTCTTACATCGCGCACGGCGAACAGACGCTCTTTCAGCCGATGAACGCCAATTTCGGCGTGATCCCGCCGCTCGAAAAACGGGTGAAGGGCGGCAAGCGCGCGCGCAACGAGGCGCTGTCGGAACGCGCGCTGTGCGAGGTGGACCGCATCCTTCCCGAGATCGCGGCGGACGGCCGCAAAGAGGAAACAACATGAACATCATCATCGACGCGATGGGAGGCGACAACGCGCCCCGTGAGATCGTCAAAGGCGCGATCGCCGCTTCCCAGAAAACCAAATCCCGGCTCACGCTCGTCGGCAGCCGGGGGAAGATCGAATCCATCCTCAAGGAAGAAGGCGCGGATCCGCGGGTCTTCGACATCGTTCATACGGACAGCGTCATCACGATGGAGGACGATCCCCTGTCCGTCGTCCGCGCGAAGAAGGATTCGTCCATGTCGACCGGCCTGCGGCTTCTCAAGGAGGGCGGGGACGCCTTCGTCTCCGCGGGCAATACGGGAGCGCTCCACGCGGGCTCGTCCCTCATCGTCCGCACGGTCAAGGGCGTGCAGCGGTCCGGCATCGCGACGGTGCTCCCGTTCACGCGCCCGATCCTTCTGATGGACTGCGGCGCGAACGTCAACGTCACGGCGGACTATCTCGTCCAGTGGGCGATGATGGGCGCCATTTACATGAAGAACGTCGTCGGCGTCGCGGATCCCGAGGTCGGCCTGCTCAACAACGGCACGGAGGAGCACAAGGGGACGCAGATCCAGATCGACGCCTACGCGAAGCTCCGGACGGCTCCCGGCATCCGCTTCCACGGGAACGTCGAGGCGAAGGAGCTGCCCTTCGGTCCGTGCGACGTCCTCGTGACCGACGGCTTCACCGGGAACATCACCCTCAAGCTGATCGAGGGCATGTCCAAATACATGTTCTCGCTTCTCAAGGACATGTATATGACGAACGCCATGACGAAGCTGTCGTTCTTCGCGATGAAGGACCAGCTGCGGAAGGTGAAGCACGATTTCGATGCCAGCGAATACGGCGGCGCGCCGCTGCTCGGTCTGCAGAAGCCCGTCATCAAGGCGCACGGCAGCTCCGACGCCCGCGCGATCACGAACGCCGTCCGTCAGGCGGAGGCGTACATCAGCACCGGCGTGACGGCCGAGATCGCCGCGCAGATGGAGGCGCTCACCGAAAAGCCCGCCGAGTGACGGGATGCCTCAACAGTTTCACATACCGGCGGAGGAACTATGAACAACGAAGAACCCAAGGCAATGGAAGAACTCGAGGCCGCGATCGGCTATACGTTCCGCGACCGCGCCACCCTCGCCGAGGCGCTGACGCACTCTTCCTATCACAATGAAATGAAGGCGAAGGGGGATCCCGTCCCGTTCAACGAGCGGCTCGAATTCCTCGGAGACTCCGTCCTCTCCATCATCGTCTCCTCCTATCTCTTCGAGCATTACGCGGCGAAGCAGGAGGGCGATCTCACGAAGATCCGCGCGGCGGTCGTCTGCGAAAAGGCACTCGCCCGGTACGCGGCGAAGATCTCCCTCGGGGATTATCTCTTTCTCGGGCGCGGCGAGGCGATGACCGACGGACGGCACCGTCCCTCGATCACGGCGGACGCCTTCGAGGCGCTGCTCGCGGCGATCTATCTCGACTCCGGCGAGACCTTCGGACGGGTGACGGAATTCCTCATGCCGTTCATCATCCCGATGGTCGAGGAGGTCTCGAAGATCGGCGTCATCGATTACAAATCCTCCCTGCAGCAGATCGTCCAGTCCGCAGCCGGGGAGATCCTCGATTACGTCCTCGTCGACGAGCAGGGGCCGGATCACAACAAGCAGTTTACCGTCGAAGCGCGCCTCAACTCCAACGTGATCGGGCGCGGCGTCGCGAAAACCAAACGCGAAGCGGAACAGAAAGCCGCCAGAGAGGCCTTGATCCTCTTCGGCGAGCTTCACGAATAATCAGGTGGAATTCAGAAAAAACAGCCGCCCTCGGCGGCATCATCCTATTTTATCGTCCGCGGAATCGACGGTCGGCGGGGAGGAGGACGCATGGTTCTGAAATCGCTGGAGCTGCACGGCTTCAAGTCCTTTCCCGACCGCACGGTCCTGAAGTTTTCGGGCGGCACGACGGTCATCGTCGGCCCGAACGGGAGCGGCAAATCGAACATCACCGACGCGATGCGCTGGGTGCTCGGCGAGCTGTCCTCGAAGAACATCCGCGGGAGCAAGATGGAGGACGTCATTTTCGCGGGCGCGGACGACGTGAAAGCCATGAGCTTCGCGGAGGTGTCCGTGACCTTCGACGACAGCGAAGAGCCCCGGACGCTCCTCTCCCCGTACGAAGAGGTCACCATCACCCGCCGGTACTACCGCAGCGGGGACAGCGAATACTTCATCAACCGCAAGAAATGCCGCCTCAAAGACATCGCCCAGCTTTTCCTCGACACCGGCGTCGGCCGCGAGGGCTATTCGATCATCGGGCAGGGGCGCATCGCGGAGATCATTTCGAAAAAAAGCGAGGACCGGCGCGGCATCTTCGAGGAGAGCGCCGGCATTTCCCGTTTCCGTTATAAAAAGAGCGAATCCGAAAAGAAGCTCGCCGAGACCGAGGCGAATATGGCCCGCGTCGCGGACATCGAACAGGAGCTTGCGGCGAGGATCGGCCCCCTCGAGCGGGAAAGCGAGAAGGCGCGCAGATACCTCGAGCTCTATCACGCGAAGGAAAAGACCGACGTCTCCCTCTGGCTCTACGACGCGGAGCGGCTCAAGGGAGCGATCCGGAAGAGCGAGGCCGATACGGAGCTCTCGAAGCATGAGCTCGAGATGGCGGAGGACTCGGTAAAGGTGACGGACGCGCAGATCGAGCGGCTGTCCGACCAGTCCCACGACAACAAGGAAGCCTCGCGGCGCAATTACGAAGAAACCGCCGACGCGACGAAGAAAATGAACGCCGCGGAATCCGACGCGAAGGTGCTCGCAAAGGAGCGCGGCGCCGCGGAAAACGCGCTCGCGACCGAAGCCGGACTGCGCGACGCGGCGGAGAGCACGCGATCGCAGGAAGAAGAACGGCTCGCCCGGATCCGGGAATCCCTCGGCGCGATCGAGCGGGAATACGCCGGGGCCGAAGAGCAGTTCGCCGCCGAGAGCGAGCGGGCCGCCGGCCTCGGAGAAACGGTCAAAAACAAGACGGAGCTCCTCGAAGACCTGCTGAAAAAGCAGCAGGCCGCGGAAGGGCGCCTGACCGATCTGCGCGTGCGGCTGAACGTGCTCGAAAACAGCATCAGCAGCCAGAAGAAGCGGAGCGAGAGCATCGCCGCCGAGATCAAAAAGCACGAGGACGACGCCGACGCCTGCGACAAGATCTGCCGGGATGCCGAAGAACAGATCACGCTCTATCGCGCCGAGGCCGCAAAGATCGACGAATCGATCGCGGACGTCGCGAAGAAGATCGCCGGGGAGCGGGAAGCCGCTTCGGCAGTTGACCGCGAACGCCGGGAACGTCAGGCCGCGCTCGATTCGTGCGAGAGCAGGATCTCCGCGCTCAGCCGGATGCAGGAGCATTTCGAAGGATACAGCAACAGCGTGCGCTATATCATGAACGAAGCGCGCGCCGGCCGCCTCTCCGGGATCCGCGGACCGCTCTCGACCCTCGTATCCGTCGATCCGAAATACATCGTCGCCGTCGAGACCTCCCTCGGCGGCGCGCTCCAGAACATCGTCACCGAAGACGAATACGCCGCGAAGGCCGCGATCGAATCCCTGAAAAAGGGCGGCGCGGGCCGTGCCACCTTCTATCCCATGACGACGATCCGCGCGGGACAGCGGAACCGGGACGAGGCGGGTGCCGAACGGGCGGCGGGCTTCCTCGGATGGGGCGACGGGCTCGTGAAGACGGATGACGAATACCGCGCGATCCTGTCCTCTCTGCTCGCGCGCGTCGCCGTGTTCGACAATCTCGACAACGCCATCGCCGCCGCGAAGAGCACCGGATGGAGACTGCGCGCCGTCACGCTGGACGGTCAGCAGACCAATGTCGGCGGCTCGCTGACGGGCGGTCAGACGCGCCGGGACAGCGGGATCCTCTCCCGCGGCGCCGAGATCGAGGCGCTCCGGACGGAAGCCGACGGTATCGCCGAAGCCATCGCCGAACTCGATCGCCGTCTCGCGGAATCCGAGGAGCGGATCGATCGGATCGCCTCGGGATCGCGCGGGGAAGAGGAACGCCGCAGCCTGATCGAAGCCCTGATCGGCGCGGAGGAAAAGACATACAGCGACGCGGACGGACGCCGGAAGACGCTGAGGTCCCTCGTCACGGACATGCAGAACGACAGCCGGGCGCTCGACGAATCGAACGCCAGAAGCGCGGACGATCTCGCCGGGCTGAAATCCCTCATCGACGCGGAGGCCGAAGCGGTCAGGACCGTCGCCGACCGCCGCGCCCAGATCGCCGCAGAACGCGGGGCCGCGGAGCTGGAGATCGCCGGGGTCACCGAGCGGGTGAACGCGTGCAGGATCCGCCTCGCCGAGCTCACCCGGGACCGGGAAGCCGCCGCGCAGTCCGCCGAAGAGACCGCCGGGCGCATCCAGGCTGCAGAAGAAGAGCGGGACCGCCGTCAGGCAAACGCGGACGCCCTCGGGGCGCGCATCCGTTCGCTCGAGGAGCAGGCGGGAAAACGCCGCCGCGAAGCCGACGAACTGCGGGAAATGGCCGAATCGCTCGGCGGACGTCAGAAGCAGATCGACGAGACCGGCGACGTGATCGAAGAAAAGCTGAACGCGCTCCGTCAGACGCTGAAGGAGCACACGTCGAAGAAGGAGCTCACCTTCATCGCGCACTCGAAAAACGAGGCGAAGCTCGCGTCTCTCAAAGAGGACGAAAAGAAGCTCGGCGAGCGGATGTGGGACGAATACGGACTGACCTACGCCATGGCCGTCGCCTTTGCCGGGGAAAATGACTGCCACGTCATCGAAGACGGCGAGCGGACGAGATTCCAGGCGACCCAGTCGGAGCTCAAGAACAAGATCCGCGCGCTCGGAAACGTCAATGTCGGCGCGATCGAGGAATACAACGAAGTCAAGCAGCGCTACGACCGCATCAAGACCCAGCTCGACGACCTGCGCGCCTCGAAGGACGATCTCGAAGGGATCCTCGCGACCATCGGGGAGGACATGAAGAAGATGTTCCTCGACGCGTTTGAGAAGATCAACCGCTATTTCGGCGAGGTCTTCCGCGAGCTCTTCGGAGGCGGACATGCCGAAGTGCTGCTGGCCGATCCCGACAACCCGCTCGAATCGGGCATCGAGATCGTCGCCGCGCCGCCCGGAAAGACGATCAAGAACCTCAACCTCCTCTCCGGCGGCGAACAGGCCTTCATCGCCATCGCGCTCCTCTTCGCCCTCATCCGCGTCAATCCGTCGCCGTTCTGCATCTTCGACGAGATCGAAGCCGCGCTCGACGAGGTGAACGTCGGCCGGGTCGGACGGTACATCAAGAAGGTCTCCGAAAAGATGCAGATCATCATGATCTCGCACCGCCGCGGGACCATGGACATCGCGGACACGCTCTACGGCGTGACCATGCAGAAGCCGGGCGTCTCGAAGGTCTTTACCCTCGGAGCGGGGGACGGGACCGACGCGCTCTTCAAATAATCATCCGGAAACAGCCACGAGGTACTTATGGGATTTTTCGATAAACTGAAAGCGGGACTCGCGAAGACCAAGAACGCCGTCTTCGGGCAGTTCAGCGAAGTCGTCAAGAACTTCCGCAAGGTCGACGAGGAGCTTCTCGAAGAGCTCGAGGAGATCATGATCATGGCGGACATGGGCGCCGCCACGACGGAAAAGGTGATCGGCGAGCTCCGCGACCGCATCAAGACGAAGAACATCAAGGATGCCGAAGAGGTCAAGCGCGAGCTTGCCGACATCCTCCGGGAGCAGGTCGGCGAGGGCGAGCCGCTCGATCTTTCGACGACGCCCTCCGTCATCCTCGTGATCGGCGTCAACGGCGTCGGCAAGACCACCTCCATCGGCAAGATCGCGAACAATCTGAAAAAGAACGGCAAGCGCGTGCTGGTCGCGGCGGCGGATACCTTCCGGGCAGCGGCCATCGAGCAGCTCGCCGTCTGGTGCGAGAGAGCCGGCGTGGAGCTGATCGCGCAGAAGGAAGGCGCGGATCCCGCGTCCGTCGTGTTCGACGCCATCGCCGCGGCAAACAGGAGAAAAGCCGACGTCCTCATCATCGATACCGCGGGACGCCTGCACAACAAGAGCAACCTCATGGACGAGCTTGCGAAGATCAACCGCATCATCGGCCGGGAGCTTCCGGGCGCGGCGCGCGAGACCCTTCTCGTCCTCGACGCCACGACGGGCCAGAACGCCGTCATGCAGGCGAAGAAGTTCAAGGAAGCCGCGGACATCACGGGCCTCGTGCTGACAAAGCTCGACGGAACGGCGAAGGGCGGCGTGGTCTTCTCGATCAAGGATGAGATCGACCTCCCGGTGAAATTCATCGGCGTGGGCGAGCAGATCGACGACATGCAGCCGTTCGACGCGAAAATGTTTGTCGACGCGCTCATTGCGGACGACGGCGGCGAAGAAGAGCCCGGGGAGGGCGGAGAAAGCGGGGAGGACGCATGATCGACATCGTTCTCGCCTCCAATAACAGGAAAAAAATCGCAGAACTGGGAACTTTGCTCGCCTCTTCGGCGTCTAACGACATAAGAGTGATCTCGCTGAAGGAGATCGGCTTTGCGGGAGACATCGTCGAGGACGGCGCGAGCTTCGAGGAAAACGCCCTCATCAAGGCGTCGACGCCGGCTTCGATGGGCTCGATCGGCATCGCGGACGATTCCGGTCTCTGTGTCGACGCGCTCGGCGGCGCTCCGGGGATCTACTCGGCCCGCTATTCCGGCGCTGACGCCGACGACGTCAAGAACCGCAGAAAGCTGCTCGACGCGCTCCGGGACGTGCCGGAGGAGAAGCGCACCGCCCGGTTCGTCTGCACCGCCGCGCTGGTCCTGCCCGAGGGTTCCCGTTTCGAGGTCCCCGAAGCATGGCGCATCCCGGACGAGCTTGCCGCAAAGCGGAATCTCGATCCCCGGCGTGCGACGGTCGTGCGCGGCGAATGCGAAGGCCGGATCCTCTGCGAAGAACGCGGAAACGGCGGCTTCGGCTACGATCCGCTCTTCTGGTATCCGGCGTTCGGCGCGACCTTTGCCGAGATCCCCGGAGAGAGGAAAAACCTCGTGTCCCACCGCGGCAGAGCGATGCGGGAATTCACCGCCCGGCTCGCCGCCATCCTGAAGGAGTAAACCCTATGCTCAACAGCAAACAGAGAGCGACCCTCAAATCCGTCGCCTCGAAGATGGACGCCATTTTCCAGATCGGGAAGGGCGGCCTCGGCGACGCGGCAGTCAAGTCCATCGCGGACGCGCTCGAAGCGAGAGAACTCGTCAAAATCAGCGTCCTCGACAATTCCGACGAGGACGCGCGTGAGGCCGGTGAGACCATCGCCGCCCGCACCGGGTCCGAAGTCGTCGCCGTCATCGGGCGCAAGATCATCCTCTACAAGGAATCCTCGCGCGCCGACCGGCGGAACATCTCGACGCTTCTATGAAGACCGAACGTCTCGGATTATTCGGCGGGACCTTCGCGCCTCCGCATCGGGGGCATGTCCGCGCGCTCGAGGCCTTTCTCCGGGTTGTCCGTCCGGACCGCACGCTCGTGATGCCGACGGGGATCCCGCCGCACAAGAGCAAGGCCGAGGGCGACACCCCCGAAGCGCGTCTCGCGATGTGCCGGGCGGCGTTCGGCGCGATCCCGGGCGTCGAGATCTCGGATTACGAGATCAACAAGGACGGGCCGAGCTACACCGTCGAGACCCTCCGATACCTCGAGGCGCCCGGGAGGGAGATCTTCCTCCTCTGCGGGAGCGACATGTTCCTCACGCTCGACCGGTGGTATCAGGCGGCGGAGATCTTCCGGCGGGCGATCATCGTCACGCTGGCCCGCGAAGCCGATCCCGACGGCAGGATGCGCACGGCGAAGGAGAAATACGAAGCGGACTTCGGCGCGCGGGTGATCCTCATCGGCGAAGAACCCTTCGAGCTCTCCTCGACCGAGGTGCGCCGCGCGATCCGGGCGGGGGAGGACCTCTCGCCCTGTCTGCCCGACGGCGTCGCCGAAATCATCCGCCGCGAGAAGCTCTATCAGGAAGCGGAACCGAACGGACCCATGGAAAAACAGGAAAAACGAACGCTCGACGAAGCGGCTCTCGGGGAGCTCTCGGAGCGGGTGAAGCCGTATCTGACCCCGAAGCGGTACGCGCACACGAAATCCGTGGAGCGGGAGGCTGCCTCCCTCGGCGCGCTCTATCTCCCCGAGAAGATCCCCTCCCTCCGCGCCTCGGCGCTCCTGCACGACATCACAAAAAAAGAAGACGCGGAAAAACAGTTGCAAATCTGCCGGGAATTTGGTATAATAGCCGAAGACACCGACCTCCTCTCCCCGGCCGTCTTTCACGCGAAGACCGGAGCCGCCGTCGCCGCGCGCGATTTTGCGGATTTCACGGATGAGGAGATCCTCTCCGGCATCCGCTGGCACACGACCGGGAGAGCGGACATGACGCTCTTCGAATGCCTCGTCTACCTCGCCGATTACATCGAGGAGACGCGGACCTTCGACGACTGCGTCGCCCTGAGAAACGAATTTTATACCCGGATCGGGGCGGGCGAGGACCGTGAAGAAGTCCTCGTCGACGTGATGATCCGGTCGTTCGACTTCACCATTGCCCAGCTGCTGGAAGCGGGACAGCCCGTTGCGGCGGAATCCGTCGCCGCGCGGAACGGTTTTTTGATCCGAAAAGCAAGACGGCAGGGCCGTCTCTGAACCTTTGAAAGGACTTCCATGAACAACGACGAAAGAGAAGAGAAGAAGGTTCCCACCGAACCCGAATATGACGAGTCCCCGGCGAAGGACTCCCTTGACGAAGAAGAAAACGACGACGTATCGATCTATTATCCGGACGGCGACGCCGAGCACATGGCGGAGGACGACGAGGAGGACACCCCGGTCGTCACCGAACGGGACAGGCAGCGCGCCCGCGTGAAAAAGAAAAACTCCCGCCTGACGAAATCGCAGATCATCCTGATCGCCGTGATCTTTATCCTCTATACCGCCGTGATCGTCACGGCGGCGTGGATCATCTTCTATAAGCCCGCGCAGCCGAAGGACAACGAGATCCCGTTCGACATCACGCCGGTCGAGAACGCCGATCCCGCGCAGGCCGGCACGAATGCGGATCCCGCGGCCGTGAGCGCCGAGCCCGGCGAAGAGGCCTCTGGCGATCCCGTGTTCCTCGAGACGGACAGCATCGAGGATCAGCCGAAGGGGAACGCGACGACGCCCCCGAAGTCTCAGTCCGGCGCGAAGGCCTCCGAATGGCAGGTCATTGAAGGGAAGTACAACATCCTCATCGTCGGCATGGACAAGCAGGCGAACCTCGCGGACGTCACGATGATCGTCAGCGTCAGCACCTATGACAACTCGATCACCGTCATGCAGATCCCGCGCGACACGATGATTACGACGGGCGTTGCGACGAACAAGATCAACGCGCAGTATTCAAACTTTGTAAGCAATGCGTACCACTCCGGAGACCGCAACTCCTACCGCACGGCCCTCGACAACTACGCGCGCCTGCTGGAAAAGAGCCTCTGCATCAAGATCCACAACGCGGTCATGGTCACGGTCGAAGGTTTGGTCGACATCGTGGACGCGTGCGGCGGCGTCGACGTCTACGTCCCCGGCCGGATGTATTACGAGGACCCGTTCCAGGATCTCGTGATCGACATCGCTCCCGGCTGGCAGCACCTCGACGGCTATTCCGCGATGGGCTTCGTCCGGTTCCGCTCGGACTACGTGCAGGCCGACCTCGGCCGTCTCAACGCGCAGAAGATCTTCATCACCGCGCTCTATAAGAAGGTCGTCGAGCTTGTCAAGAGCTTCGACGTCCCCACGCTCGCGGCGGTCGCGGGGCGCATCCACGACGACGTCTACACCGACATGAGCATTTCGGACATCCAGTTCTATGCCCGGTGCTTCCTCAACATCGGCATGGACCGCGTCACCATGATGAACATTCCGGGCGGCATGGAGGCGGGGAACTGGTACTACGTCATCAACCGGGCCGGGACGCTCGCGATGATCAACCAGTATTTCAACATCTATTCCAAGGAGATCGACAACTCGATCTTCGACCGCAACCTCACCTTCTGCTTCAACCAGTACCAGTCGTACTGCGACGTTTACTACGCGCCCGCGACGTATTATTACAACAACGTCTTTGACGCGGCGAGCGTCGACGAAAACTCGATCTATATTCCCTTTAAAAACTAAACTCAAGGAGGACACCCATGGACAGCGAAACCAAGCTCCCGGTCGAAGAGACCCTCACGGCGGACATGCTCCGCGATCCCGAGACCCTTGCGAAATTCATCGTCTCCGTGCTTGACTCCAAGAAGGCGCGGGACATCCGCCTGCTCCACGTGGAGAACCGGACCATCATCGCGGACTATTTCGTCATCGCGACCGGCTCCTCCCGCACCCAGATCCGTTCCTTTGCGGACGAGGTGGAATTCAAGCTCTCGAACTACGGCGTCACGCCGCACCACATCGAAGGCGCGGACACGGGCGTCTGGCTGCTCGAGGACTTCGGCTCCGTCGTCGTCCACATCTTCAGCGGCGAGGGACGCAAATTCTACAATCTGGACAAGCTTTACGAGGACACCACCGAACACGATATCTCCGCGCTCATCACGGAAGACTGAGCGACTCATTCACAGAAGAAGGGCAGAACAATGAAATACGATTTTGCCGCCATCGAGAAGAAATGGCAGGACAAGTGGGACGAGGCGGGCATTTTCCGCGCGTCGGACGACCATACGAAGCCGAAGTTCTACGCGCTCGTGGAATTCCCGTACCCGAGCGGCGCGGGCATGCACGTCGGGCACATCAAGGCGTATTCCGGGCTGGAGGTCAGCTCCCGCAAGCGCCGGATGCAGGGCTATAACGTCCTCTTCCC